>JACCDW011937043.1_pt1 | contig 12882 bp, 12 predicted proteins | sample 7449781 | NCBI WGS metagenome assembly JACCDW01 (sample SAMN15323449, study PRJNA562643) | freshwater metagenome | isolation source: river surface water | place: USA:Blue River Watershed | collected 2017-08-18 | reverse complement strand
GGCGCGTGGGTATGGTCTGGGGTCATGATTTTGATGGCGTCGATGCCTTTTTCTTGATCTAGGAGTTCTCGGTAATCCTCGTAACTCGCACAGCCCTTGTATCGCCCGGAGGGTTTGTTTATGGCGTAGTATTTTTCTACATATTCTTGACCGATGTCTCTCCCTCCAGGGATGCCGGGCTTTCCTTCCCACCAGGAGGTATCGCTCAGGGTTTTTCGGATGTCGTTTCGGATTCCGTAAGGGGACCAATCGATGTAGTCGGTGGAGAATTTATTCACATCGCATACGGCGACAAGACGGATTTTGGGATTTTTCAAGAGTTCCCCCATTTCGCGCAATCCTTGCGTACCGCAACCGATGTTGGCAACGGTAAGTTGGTCGGAAGGAGGGATGTGCCCTGTGCCGGCAATGACGGAAGAGGGGACAATGGAAATGGTGGCCGCGATCGTGGCCGCGGAACTAATAAATTCTCGGCGATTGAGTTTATCGGTTGGAGACATACCTGGTTCTGAAAAGTTGGAACTTTAAATTAAACAAAACCAGGGATTTAAGAAAAGGTCGGTTGGAAATTTACACCAAAGGGGCAGTTATCCACAAATCTCCACGATTCATCCTGCTTCTTGGAGGGATAAAAAATGCAGGAAAACTAAGTGGGTTGAAGTAAAAAATTAGAAAACAGGGGAGGGTAATCCTCTTGCTAATGCAAGAGGATTACTTGTACCTCTTTTATTTCCCTTTTCTTCCTAAAGGGAGAAATAGATTGAATGAGATAGAGGATACTTTTCTATCGGAGTTTTTTAAGATTGAATTTAATCCCCATTCATACCTAGTGCCTACACCAAATTTATTTCCAAACTGGTGCCTAAAATCAAAGTATAGAGAGGGATAAGTATTATTTGTTTCAGCACTGATATCCTTGGTACTTGTTTTGGTTTCAAGTTCGGAGTTAAACAAAAAATTTTCTACAATTCCCACCCCTATATTCATCTCCTTTCCAATGTCCAGCATGGGACCAAAGTAGAAGGCGACCTTACCTGTGGTAAATTCTCCACTTAATCCTGGCCTGATGGCTTGATTTCCAAAATTACGGGTGGAACCATCCAACTCGTAATAGAGAGAAAGCCTCTTATGTAGTTGCATACTGTAATAAAAGCCCCCTCCCACGTCAACATGAGAAAAATCATTATCCAATCCAAATAGATTGGTAGACAGGGTAACTCCAAATTTATTTTTTGATGGGGCTACTTCTTGTGCCACTAGGGTACCTACTGTCGCGAACACTAAGGCTAGGATTAAAATTGTTTTTTTCATAGTTGAAATTTTGAATTGGCTAAATCCCGCTCCAAGCATCTAGTATTCCTGCTTTAATGTCCTTGTAACTTGTGAATAGGTAAATCACTAACACAATAAATAGGATAGTTTTCCAGTGTGTTTTCACTAGGGTTTTTAGGTCAGTTAAGAATTGATTCATATCTGTGATTTTAATGGTGAAATTAAATTCATAGGGTTTGGCGACAGATGATTTTCCAACTTCAGTTAAGTCCGTTTGCAATGCTTCTCCAAGTACTTTTAAGGAATACAGACTTGGTTTTACCTCATTGTTCTCAATTCGTTGAATTGTCCGGATGGTTAAGCCTGTTTTTTCAGAAATTTCTTTTTGAGAGTAATTCAAACGTGTTCGAAGTTCTTTCAATCGTTCACCAAATTCCATGTGCAAATATGATTGAAGTAAATGAGTAGTTGATGGACAAGAAGGCGTCATCTGTGCGTCATCTTGCTCCACACCACCCAATACTACAAACGGACCTTGGAAAAATAAAGTTGGGACGGGGGATTGTATCCTGTAGGATCGTAATTGTTTACTCCTTTTTACCTCACCTCAAACACAGCCGACTCCCAAGGGCCTAGAACCAGGTCGATCTGCGCACCTTGGGCGTCTACGCGAAGTTGGGTGGTTTTCTTTCCAAAGAGAACTTCTTGAATTTCCCGATTTCCTAGTTTCAGGTTCCAGGCTTTCAAGAGTTCAGGGGATAGGTGTAGGACGGTATTTACAGACTGAGTTTCGTCAAAATTGGTCACGACGAGCAACTTCTGCTCGGCATCCCATCGAGCGTAAGCAAAAGTTTTGTCGGTGTAGGCCGGATTTTTGGATCTGTTGTAGCGGTGCAGGTCCCGGTAGGCCCCCATCAGTGCGGAACTGCCACGCGTGAAGTTGAGTACCTCCGAATAGTAATTGCGCAGCGCTTTTTCGTTATCGGAGAGTTGCCCTCCGTCAAACTTTCCTCCATTGACCCACTTCTGGTGCTGGGGCACACCGATGTAATCAAACATGGAAGTGCGGCTAGGCTGTCCAAAGCCGGCCATCTCTGCACCTGGCTCACCCACTTCCTGTCCAAAGTAAATCATAGTCGGGGAAGTTGTGCTGGTAGCCGATACGACCATCGCAGGCAGTGCCTTCCATGGATTGCCCGCAAATTCCGGACTGGCGATGCGCTGCTCGTCGTGGTTTTCAAGAAAGTGCAGCATGTGGTGTTCGATGTCTGAAAGGCCTTCTAGGATGGGTACCAGATTATCGGTAGACCCATGGCCTTGCATGATGTGCTTGAGTGTATCGTACAACTCCACCTTGTCGTAGAGGTAGTCCATCTTGCCCTTGTGGATGTAGTCACGGTAGAGGCTTGGATTGTACACCTCCGCCAAAAGAAAAGCATCGGGATTTGTCTTTTTGATGTGGGAATTGAGGTAGGACCAGAATTCTACGGGCACCATCTCCGCCATATCGAAGCGGAAGCCATCTACCCCCTTGGCTAGCCAAAACTGGGTAATGTCCTTAAACTTGATCCAGGAATCCGGCACCTCTTTTCCTTGCCAAAAAGCATGATGCGCTTGGATATCAAGAGTGGAGGCTTCCTCAGGAAGGGTCACAAAATCCTTGACTCCATCGGGGCTGACTCCATAGTTGACCTTGACGGTCTCGTACCAATCGTAAAAGTCAGGCTGGGCGAGGCGGGAGCCATTGCCGGTCCACTTGGCAGGAAACTCCTCAAACTTTCCATCGCTCAAGGGATGTGCCGCTCCACCCAAGGGCTGGTAGCCATTTTTGGGAGCAGGAACTTGAAAGGCCTTGCCTGGCAGGTAGTAGAAGTTGTTGTTTTTCGCGTAAGCCAGGCTAGTATCGTCCTTGGCACCAAAGTCTAGGACGCCCGCTGGGTTATTTTTTCCTTCGTAATGCCGAGACACATGGTTGGGAACAATGTCGATGATCACCTTCATTCCCTGCTTGTGAGTACGGGCAATGAGCGCTTCAAACTCTTCCATTCTGCGCGTCACATCTACCGCCAAGTCTGGGTTGACCTGGTAGTAATCCCGTACCGCGTAGGGGGATCCTGCTCGACCCTTGATCACATCTGGATCGTCGGAGGTGAGGCCTATTTCAGGAAAATCTCCAATCACCCCATGGTGGGGAACTCCCGTGTACCAGATGTGGGAAACGCCCAATTTTTTGATTTCCGCCAAGGCGGTTTCCGTAAAGTCGTTAAACTTTCCTACTCCATTTTGCTCTTTGGTGCCCCAAGGAATGTTGCTGGTATTTGTATTCCCGAAAAGTCTAGTAAAGACCTGATAAACGATAATTTTCTTGGGCGGCATGGTGATTTGATCTGCAGGTTTGGGAGTTTGGCTGGAAAATAGGGTCAAGGCCAAGAGGGCAGGTAGGACTATTTTTTTCATCAACTTATCGGGTCAATCGGTACAATAAAATTGTATTTCGTTTGATCAAGGCAGGGAATTGCTTCATGTTGATGGTTTCTCCTGGGGCATGTGCACCAGACCCAGAAGCGCCAAGCCCATCCAAACTGTCCATAAATGAGGCCACGAAAGAGATGTCTCCCGCACCACGGCTACCTGGATCCCCAGGCTTCACGGGACCGTAGCCCAGATCTTGACTGACTTGACTGAGCACCTCTGCCAAGGCATAGTTGCCCGGGGTAGGCTCCATGGAAGGAATGCCATCGGAGAAGGTGATTTCTGCATCGGTTTGGTGCAGGTTTTTGGCGACGATTTCCCGCATTTTAGCCCTCGCTGCCTCCTTTTGTGCTTCCCCTAAAAAGCGCAAATCTCCAGTGACGATGGTTTCACGTGCTACAATATTGGTTTTTCCAAGGGAACTGCCGGCACCGGTACTCGAGTTGATATTTACATCCGATCCGCCGACGATTTGACCAGGGTTGAAGGTTAAGTACTTTTCCCCAGCGAGGGCTTCGCGAAATTCATTCAGGATTCGTGCCGCTTCGTAGATGGCTCCATAGCCTGCATTTTGGCCAAATACCCCACTGGAATGTCCTTGCTTTCCGGTGGTTTTCAAGGTCCAGCCAGAGGCTCCTCGGCGAGCCACGGTGGCTCCACCAAAACCCTGGGCCGTCTCATAAGCCAAGGCAAGGTCATGCGTTTTGGCTCTGGCGATGAAATCCTGTCTGGATAAGGTTCCATTTCCTGTGCTTTCCTCATCTCCATTGAAATACACGGTGATGGTTCGGTCTTCCAAAAGGCCTAATTCATGCATGGCCTTGAGACTCGCCAGAACCAGTACATCGCCGCCCTTCATGTCGTTGGCACCTTGTCCCGTGGCTGTGCTGTCGTTGAGCCAAGTGAAGGGGGTGAAGGGCATGTCTTTTTCAAAGACCGTATCCAGGTGACCGATTAGAAAGAGTTTTTTTCCTTTGCTGCCTTTGCGGGTAGCCACAAAATGTCCTGCACGCTTCACTTCTGCGGAGACGTCTACCCATTCTGTTTGAAATCCGATTTTTTGAAATTCCCGCTCAAAAACGCGGCCTACTTCCCGAACGCCTGCCAAGTTGAGGGAACCTGAATTGATGTTGACCACTTCTTTAAGGAGTTGCACGGTTTCCTGGTAATTTTTGTCGATGCGCTCGATTAATTTCCTTTCCTCTTTGCTCAATTGCTGTTGGGCAAAGGAAAAGAGTGGAGTGGATACCAGGAGGAGGGCGAAAAAAAAGCGTTTCATGGGATGGAAATTAGGGGGTATTTCAAAAGTTGAAGTTAGTAAACCGACAGGGAATTGCCAGAAGGAATGTGGTAAACTGGGACGCCAGGGACATGGGTTTGCAGCCAGTTTTTCACAAACTCTGAGCCTCCCTCCTCACTTGCTGAGTGGCCAATCTCGACCATGGAAAGCTTCATGCCGAGTTCATTGGCCGTTTTGACATACTCTGGAGTTTCCCACTCGTTGGATTCCCCGCAGATCAGGACATCAGGTCGGTGCTCCTGGATTCGGGTGATTTGTGTTTTTCCACCCACGGCACCAGGGAGGAGGAGTACCTTGGAAATAGGTTGGTTCAAGTCCCCCACAAAGCGCATGGCGGGTACTTGCATTCGGGATTTGATGTGGTCGATGACCGCCTTCAAAGTGGTAGTAGGAATCTGCAAAATCGGGCTGCCAGGGGTATAGTAGTCCTTCCATCCCAGTTCCTCTACTACCCCTATCCGCACTCCATCGTCTTGCATCCGGTGCACGTAGTCGTGATTTCTCCAGATAGTGATCTGATGTTTGGCCAGTAGGTCGTATTTGCCACGGAAGACAGGGTCATTTTGCAGGTAGTCGGTTTCGTCCTGACCCGAGTAAAAGGTCGGTTCGTGGGGAATAATGAGGTTAGCCTTCAACTCAACCGCCTTTTTGATGATTTCGATGCTGGGAAACATGGTGGTGACGATCCCCGTGACCACGGTATCCCTAGAGCCAATCTTGATTGTATCCACCGTATGCGCAAAGGGAGCCTTGGGCACTTGGGAGATAAATAAGTCCATGATCTCGCCTACGGTCCATGATTTTTGGATGGGGCTAGCCCAACCCGAAAAGGGATTGGAGAGGAGGCCTGCACCGATGAGTGCACCCGTTTGTAAGAGAAATTGACGGCGAGGTGGGGTTGATTTTTTCATGAAAAGAAAAATTGAATTTCAGATTGAAACATATCCTTGGTGTTACTCCACGGTGACATCGGTGAGCCAGATGAAGCGCTTGCCTGCGGCATCCTTATGTTCCAAACTGAGTTGGATCGGACCAAAAGTTACTGCCTTCTCCCAAGTCCATGTGCGTCCTTCGGGAGCATTGCCTCTGCGAAAGGTCCACTCTAGGATTTGATGCTCCTTATTTAGGTACAGATCGTAGGCATCACCTGGTGTATACCCGCCCTCGGCGCCGTAGAGAATGCTGAGTTTGGTGGAGGGAAGTCCCTGAATTGGGGAGCTTACATTTTCGAGAACCTCGTAGGTGTATCCAGTATCCCAAGCCAACTGGAAAGGCATCATGGCCCAGTACTTATCGTTGATAAAGGCACCGTCTTTTTCCGGCAAGGAATCCGCCGTCAGGCTGTAGGTAAAACTGGTGTCTGCGTCAGCGAATGACACCGTGCTGTCTTGGATGTTCCATTTCCAGGTTCTGGAGGCTACAGTCACTGAGTCGCGCTGCACATTCCAGGTGTACCCGATGGACTTGACCTGGTCCCAGTTTTCAAATCCATAGGCTTTGGCTACTTGCATGGGTAGGGTGTCAGGAAGAGGTTCCTTTTGCTGGCAAGCAAAAACTAGGGAAAATAGGAGAATGGAAAGAATTAGAAGTTTTTTCATGATGGTAGATTTAGTGAGAATTTTTGCTAGAAACCCAGTTTTTAAATTTTTGAAATTCAAGCGCTTGCGCCAAGGGTTGCAGCACAAAGAGCAGTCGATTGAGGAAGAGCATACTTTTAAATAAGGTCGAAGGGAAAATTTTCTTTTTGCCTTTTGCCGCTCCAGTCAGCATGCTTTTTGCCACCTCTTGCGGCCTTTGAATGGGAAATGCACGTGGAATATTGGGTCCTGCCGCATCAAAAAAAGCGGTAGCGGTGGCAATCGGAAAGACTAACGTAAGCCAGTCTCCATCTCCTTCTGACCAGAGGCAATCGGCCCATTGGAGGATTGCTGCCTTGGTGCTGCTGTAGAGGCTGTAGCCTGGGATGGCCCAGTAGGCAATGGCCGAACAAGTAATCACATGACGGAGGGGGTGTATCGGGAATATTTGCTTGAGGGCCAATCCCAATTGGATGGGGGAGTGTAAATTTAGCTGGAAGAGTTGTTCCATGTTTGCCCAGTCCTGGTCAGCGGCGGGGGCATAACTGGCTTTTCCCGCATTGGCAAAGCAAAAATCCACTCCCTTCCAGTGGCTTTGAATCCATTCGAGGATAGGCGCATTTCCTTCTTTTTGACTCAAGTCAGCTAGTACTAGTCCTTCAATATTGGGAAATTCCTCCTGCAGGCGATCGAGGTGCTCAGGTAAGTAATCTACCACCAAAAGTTTTTTGGTATGTGGGTAGAGCTTCCTTACCAGCTCCAATCCAATGCCTGAGCCGGCTCCAGTCACGATGACACGTGCGTCTTTGTAGGGCTTCATGCTGGAATGCTTGGTTTTGGAAAAGTCAGGGTAAAGGGACTCACCTTTAGGGCGAGTAGAGGCTTGATGCCTCGTATGTCAGGAAAAAGTTGGGGATCAACCTCCAAGTCCTGAATTAGTGCCAGTTTTCCCCAACCCTTTCCTTCAGGCTGGGTGAAAAGGACTTGATCTTCCAATTCTTGTCGCAGTCGTATGGGAAGCAGCGCGGTGCTCATGGGAAACGAAATTCCACCGGAGCGAATGCTCGCCCGGAATACCTGCTTTCCATTTAAGGAAACTTCTACCTTGTCTAGCCCTTTCTCCTTTTGCCAATTGAAGTCGGCCGTTTGCTTCGGGATGGCCCAGTTGGCCCGACCATTCACCGTGCTTGCCTCTGAGTCCACGAAGATGGTTGTGATGGCCTGCAATTTTTCTTTCCCAAATTTTCCAGGGATAAACAGAAGTTCCCGGTAGGGTCCCACAGGTGATTCTTGGTAGTCTACCAGCATCACGTAGCCAAATCCGCCTTTGAATTTACCCTCGAGGTGCTCCGGTAGGTTACCTGCTTTTGTTACCCATTCTTTTTTGAAGCGAAAAAGGAGGATGATGCCTTCTCCCCGCAGGGTCCAAGGGGCTGGAACGGGCGTATGGGTAGAGGAAGACTTAGGCATAGGGAGAGGGGCTGATGGCGGTCCATCCACCATCGATGATGAGTGTTTGGCCAGTGATGTGCCTTGCGGCATCGGAGAGCAGAAAATTAGCGGCCTCGGCGATGTCTTCCGGAAATGCAGGACGTGCTAGCGGGGTAAGTTTGGACCAGGTATCCACATAACTTGGGTCAGCGGTGGTTCGCTCGGTGAGGGTTGCTCCCGGTGCGATGGTATTGATGCGGATGCCTAGAGGTGCGAGTTCCAGGACGAGGTTTTTGGCAAGCATTTCGATGGCTGCTTTGCTCATGGCGTAGGCGGCTAGATTCTCATGACTCTGGTGTGCCGTCACCGAGGAGGTAAAAAGCATCGCTCCGCCCTGACCTTGGTTTTTCATCACCTGGGCCACAGCTTGGGTGAGGAAGAAGGTGCCGGCTTGATTGACGCGAGTCACCTCCATAAAATCTGCACGGGTATAGTCTAGGAAGTTGCCAAAAAGGGTGATCCCTGCATTGCAAACCAGTTGGTCGATGTGGCCAAAATTCTGGAGGGCGAGGGATACGAGTTCAGCAATGATTTCTGGGTCGGCAGCATCTCCCGAACAGCCGATGACGGACCCTTTTTTTAGACGAGAGAGGCTGGCGACGGCCTCTTCGGTCAGGCTTTTTTCCCGATCATTGAGGAGCACCTGAGTGCCGTTTTCCACCAATTTCCGGGCAATGGCTAAGCCAATGCCTTGTCCTGCTCCTGTAATGATTGCTACCTTGTTCATGGCACCTGTTTGATAAAAGTGTGTGGGCTCGGTTGGAATTTCCTCTGGAACCAAAAAAATTAGTGTGAATCTCTTTTTACTTCAGGACCTGAACTTCCTTGTAGAAAATCAAAGTCCACGCCTTCGTGTGCTTGGTTGACCTTGTCCAAAAACAAGTTCACATAACCCCGATCGTAAGGAAGGGGGCTAGGCTGGAATGCCGCATGTCGCCTTGCCATTTCCTCCTCAGAAATCATCAGATTCAGGCTACGCTTGGGGACATCCAAGGCGATCAAATCTCCGTTTTGCACCAGGGCAAGTGGACCTCCGATAGCGGATTCGGGAGAGACATGCAGCACCACGGTGCCAAAGCCTGTGCCACTCATGCGTCCATCCGAAATTCGAACCATGTCCTTGACCCCTTTTTCCAGGAGTTTTTTGGGGAGTCCCATATTGCCCACCTCGGGCATGCCGGGGTAGCCTTTGGGGCCTACTTTTTTCAAGACCATCACGCAACTCTCGTCGATGTCCAGGTTGGGATCGTCTACTCGTGCTTTGTAATCGTCGATATCCTCAAAGACCACTGCTCGACCCGTATGGGTCAATAAGCTTGGAGTCGCAGCCGAGGGCTTCAGCACGGCACCTTGAGGGCAAAGATTGCCCTTCAATACGGCTATGCCAGACTCCGGTTTGATGGGATTTTCGAATGTACCAATCAAGTTTCTGTCCCAGCATTCGGCCTTGGCTATATTTTCTCCCAGGGTCTTGCCATTGACCGTGATGGCATCGGTATGGAGGTGCTTTTCGATCTCCTTCATCACCGCAGGTAGCCCACCTGCATAGAATAGGTCTTCTACCCAATGCTCCCCAGAAGGCTGCACATTGGCAATAAGTGGAATTCGAGAAGAAAATTCATCAAAGTCTGCAAGGTCTAGGGGTACGCCGATTCGTTTGGCGATAGCAATCAGGTGGAGGATGTAATTGGTGGATCCTCCTACAGCTGCATTGACCATGATGGAATTTTCAAATGCTTTTCGGGTAAGGATCTTGTCCATGGTCAGGTCTTCCTTGACCATCTCTACGATGCGCATACCGGCTAGATGAGCCATCACTTTGCGTCTGGAATCTGCCGCAGGGATGGTAGCATTGTCCGGCAGCGCTAGTCCCAATGCTTCCACCATGGCCGCCATAGTGGAGGCGGTGCCCATGGGTGCGCAGTGCCCGACGGATCGGGACATGGCCGCTTCAGCTTCGATAAATTCTTCTTGGGAGAGTTTGCCGAGCTTAAAATCTTCGGCAAATCGCCAGATGTCGGAGGTGCCTATTTTTTTTCCTTTAAATCGACCAGCCAGCATGGGTCCTCCCGACAATACGAGCGTGGGAAGATTGACTGAGGCAGCACCCATCACGAGAGATGGTGTGGTCTTGTCGCAGCCACACAGCAGGATGACGCCGTCCATTGGATTGGCACGAATGCTTTCTTCCACGTCCATGGAGGCGAGGTTGCGAAAAAGCATGGCGGTAGGTTTGATCGAACATTCGCCAAGGGACATGACTGGAAACTCCAGCGGAAATCCTCCCGCCTCCCAGATTCCTCGCTTGAGGGCCTCTGCCAAATCACGGAAGTGGGCATTGCAGGGTGTTAATTCAGACCAGGTATTGCATATTCCGATGACCGGCTTTTCTCCAGTAAATAGGTGGTGGGGAAGCCCTTGGTTTTTCATCCAGGACCGGTAAATGAATCCATCTTTGCCTGTTCTACCGTACCATTCCTGGCTGCGTAGCTTTTTCTTGGACATATCGATTTTGGGGTGAAGGAATTGGCCAAGAAGTTACCAAAAAATCCTAAAAAGGATAGGAATAGGTGGCAGAAATAAAAAATCCCCTTGACTTTTTTGGCCAAGGGGATCTGAAAATAGCGTATCGAGAAGGTTAGTCGATTCTGGTGATTTTGGCACCTAGCGCATTGAGTCGCTCATCGATGTTTTGGTAGCCCCGGTCGATTTGTTCAATATTATCGATTACCGAAGTGCCACTGGCAGACATTGCTGCAATCAAGAGCGATACCCCTGCGCGAATGTCTGGGGAGGTCATCTTGATGCCACGAAGTGGATATTTGCGGTCCAATCCGATGACCGTAGCGCGGTGGGGATCACAGAGAATGATTTGTGCACCCATGTCGATCAATTTGTCCACGAAGAACAGACGGGATTCAAACATTTTTTGATGCACGAGCACGGTTCCCTTCGCCTGAGTGGCTGTCACCAAGATGATAGACAAAAGGTCCGGCGTGAAGCCAGGCCAGATTTGATCCGCCACTGTGAGGATGGAGCCATCGATAAAGGTTTCGATTTCGTAGTGTTGCTGTGCAGGCACAAAGATGTCGTCGCCTCTGAATTCCAACTGGATGCCCATGCGACGGAAGGTGTCCGGAATAATGCCCAATCGGTGGATTTGACAGTCTTTGATAGTGATTTCAGACTGGGTCATGGCAGCCATCCCGATGAAGGAGCCGATCTCAATCATGTCTGGAAGTAGCGTATGCGTAGTGCCTCCTAGGGTCTTTACTCCTTCGATGTGAAGGAGGTTGGATCCCACGCCGGTGATCTGTGCGCCCATGCGGTTGAGCATGTCGCAAAGCTGCTGCAAATAGGGTTCGCAGGCAGCATTGTAGATGGTGGTCTTGCCTTCAGCCATCACTGCTGCCATCACGATATTGGCGGTGCCAGTTACAGATGCCTCATCCAAAAGCATGTAAGTGCCTTTGAGGTTTTTGCCATCGATATGAAAGATCTCGTTTTTGGCATCGTAGTGGAACTCAGCGCCAAGCTTTTGAAAGCCAAAAAAGTGGGTATCCATGCGTCGACGGCCGATTTTATCTCCTCCTGGCTTGGACAGTTTCCCTGTGCCAAAGCGAGTCAATAATGGTCCAAGAATCATAACTGATCCGCGAAGCGCAGAGGCCTTATTGAGAAAATCTTGGGTCTCGAGGTAAGCTAGGTTGACTTCATCCGCTTGGAAGGTGTACGATTCCGGTGCCAGTTTCTGCACCTTCACACCCATGTCAGAAAGAAGCTCGATCAGCTTGTTGACATCCCGGATGTTGGGAATTTTGTGGATGGTGACCTTTTCTGAGGTCAGCAGCACAGCACAAAGGATCTGCAATGCTTCGTTTTTTGCACCCTGAGGAATTATTTCTCCCTTGAGGCGGTGCCCACCTTCAACTCTAAAAGATGCCATGTGCTTATCTTCGTTTTTTGTGGCTTGGGCGGAATTTCTTTCCGTGGTTGTTTTTCTTTTTGGAATGCTCCTCTTCGATGTGCGGGATTTTGAAATCTCTGCGGGTGTTGGATTCAAAGAGGGCATTTTCCCGTACTTTTTCCAAATCGATATGAAGCTTTCCTTTGGATAGCGTCTTGATGTCATCCAGGATGATGCCGTCGTCAAAATTGTCTCGGTTCCAAGTGGAGTGGAAGCTTCGCATCAGCTGACCGATGTAGATGATTGCATTTTCCTGCTCTTCGTCGTTCTCGATTTCGATGGCCTTTTCGATCAGTTTTTCGATATTTCTGCCGTAGTGCTTAAACTTGATTTGACCTTTTGGATAACCCACAGGCTGTGGTTTTTTGCCAAGAAGTTCCTTTTCAGGCATCGGAAATGGCCCGTCAATATCCAAGGTAAAGTTGGACATGATGTACAAGTCATCCCAAAGCTTCTGGTCATTTTCCTGCTTGACGCTAGGATTGAGTTGTTTGATGATCTCTACGATCGTGTAGGCACTCTGCGTGCGGCGCTCGCGATCTTCAATCCCGGTCACATGCTGCACCAGCTGTTGGATATTCTTTCCGTATTCTTTCAAAATAAGTTGTTGTTTTTCTAAATCCTTAGGCTCCATAGCTTCTCCTCGTTTTTGCCTTGTATAAGGTAACAAAAAATCACCACAAGTAGGAGAATAGGTGATTAGTCTATAATTCTGAGCTTGGCAAAGCTAAGCAATAAAGTTTTCTCCCCAAAATGTTCAAATTGAATGCTTGCCTTTTTGTTAAGTCCTTCGGTTTCAATTT
>JACCDW010461040.1_pt1 | contig 12883 bp, 11 predicted proteins | sample 7449781 | NCBI WGS metagenome assembly JACCDW01 (sample SAMN15323449, study PRJNA562643) | freshwater metagenome | isolation source: river surface water | place: USA:Blue River Watershed | collected 2017-08-18 | reverse complement strand
GGTCTATAGTCGGTGGTCTGTAGTCGGTGGTCTATAGTCGGTGGTCTGTAGTCGGTGGTCTGTAGTCGGTGGTCTGTAGTCGGTGGTCTGTAGTCGGTGGTCGGTGGTCTATAGTCGGTGGTCTGGAGACGAGAGACGAGAGACTTGGGACTAGGGACTACAAACTATGGACTATAGACTACAGACTACAGACTATGGACTATGGACTATGGACTATGGACTATGGACTATGGACTATGTACCTGGTACCGAAATAAATTTTTTTGATTCAGATTGAAAATTAGAAAACAAATTTTATATTTGCAGCCCCATTGGTGAGGTGGGTGAGTGGCTGAAACCACCAGTTTGCTAAACTGACGAACGGGAAACTGTTCCGGGGGTTCGAATCCCCCCCTCACCGCGAAACAAAAAGCCCGAAGCAATGCTTCGGGCTTTTTGTTTTTTAATTGCTTTTGAATCAACCTGTTTGGGGTGATATGAAGGATTATTTTAATCGGTTGATTTTAATGAAGTTTAGAAAGCCCAGTATAGTTGGCGGCCACAACCCTATAAAAATGGCTTGGTTAGAATCGTGCTTTACCAGGAAAATGTATTCACTGATGAAGATACAGGTGACGCAAACTGCTAAAATTAACAGTTCAAATAAATTTATCTTTTTCATTTTATCCTTTGTTTTCGTTATAACTGTCTACAGATGGCAATCCGCTGTATTCGCAAATGGTGTTGCTTTTGACTACAATGTGCTCCTTGACCTTTTCGTCAAAATAAACTCCGTCCGACTCCATATCTGATATGGTTCGTTGAATGGTTTTTGCCATTTTGCCTTTTTCTTCGGGCGATAATTCTCTATCGTCTTCAAGTTTTTTAAGGGCCTTAATGATTAGTAAACCGAATTTGTTGCGGTCTGCCTCGGGAATGTGATCGCCGGCGTAGACATAGACTAGAGGTCCGAAGATAAAAATCGCAAATAATATGACGATGATGATGCTGAGAACGATAATTTCAGTGTTTTGCATGTGTTTTAATAAGTGTATGTTGGAAAATTGATTGCCTTGTTTTGTGAAGAAAATATTGAAACAGACGTTGTTTCTACAGGCTCTCTAATGAACTAACATTACTGATGATTTAAAGTTTTAATTATCTTTGCAGTGTATTAAACAGGAAATGGTGCTCTTCCTGAAATAACCGCTGAAAAGCTGATGGCGCCTACAATGTGTGCAACTCGGTTGCGCGATAAAAATTGTAGGATGAAGCCGCTGAGTACTCCATTGAATATTAAAGAAATGCTGCGTAAGTCAGGCCTAATCTTGGCTGTGGCTGTAAGCGTAGCACTTTTAATTGCTTTGTTTTTGGGATTGTTGAAGTGGGTGGGCCTGGTCAGATGGCAGCACCTCTGGATTATCTGTTTCTTGCCAATTGCTGGTTTGGTGATTTATTGGCTGAAACCGCCCCTCCTATTTTCTACTTTGATTACGCATTTGTTTGGTGGATCGGCCGGACGTGAAAGCGTGGCCACAGAAATGGGCGAAAGTTTAGCAGAAAGCATCGCGCAACGGTTCAAATGCAGCAGTGATGAAATACAATTGCTTATTCGGTGTGGGGCTGCTGCCGGATTTGGGGCCGTCTTTGGAACGCCCTGGACCGGCGCCATTTTTGCCGTGGAAGACAAACGCCTCCAAGACTGGAAGTTCAAGTACCTCCTGCCCTGCCTGTTTTCAAGCATCGTGGCCGATCTTGTTTGCCGGGCAGCAGGCGCAACGCATACATCCTTTTTCATTCGGCCGGGTTCTGGGAGCCTAAGTTTGATGGGCATGGTTTTATTGTCGGGGGTTGCATTTGGTGCCGTGGCGGTCATTTACGCCCGTTTGAAAATGTTCATTTCTGTGAAATTAGACGCTTTAATGTCCCCAAAATGGCTGATTCCGGTGCTTGGAAGCGCAGTGATTCTGGGCATTTCTTTTTTTCTGGGGACGTTTGACTACCTCGGATTGGGGGTAAGTACTCCGCATTCGGGCGGCGTCAGTATTGGGAGCGCGTTTGTTTCGGGGGATATTCCTTTCTGGGGATGGATGATCAAACTCCTGCTGACGGCCATCACTCTGGGCAGCGGATTCAAGGGCGGTGAGATTACTCCGCTGTTCTTTATGGGTGCCACTCTGGGCAACACCCTCGCCGTTTGGATGGGCGTCCCCATTGACTTATTCGCAGGCTTGGGATTCATTGCGGTTTTTGCCGGCTTCACTCGCTCACCCGTGTCCTCAACGGTGATGGGCCTTGAACTTTTCGGACTTGAATACGGAATCTACTTTGCAGTGGTTTGCTGGGTATCGGTTTGGGTTGGCGGGGTTTTCAACCAGCTTAAAAAAGAAAATAAGGGAATGTTTGTCATCCAAGATTGTTCTTCATAATCATTGGGGGATGTTCTGATGCACATTTGTGGATTGTATTTGTCAAAATATACCCGCAAACTCCTTGAACGTACATTGAGTCCTGATTTAACTTCGATGGGAACAATTTGATCCTGACGTTGAATGATAAAATCTACTTCAGATGTTCCTCCTTCTGGTGACCAATAATAACAAGAAATGGATTGAGACTTTATTTGTTGGCAGATGAATTGTTCTGCAATGACGCCTTTGAATTCCTCAAAAAAATCATTTCCGTGCAACATGGAATTTTGAGAAACACCTGCAAGGCAAGCAAGCAATCCCACATCATTGAGGTAAATTTTAAAATCGCTCCAATCTGCATAAGCGGAAACGGGCATGCCGGGTTTTGAAATTCTGACTACTTTATGTATAAGGCCGGCATCTTTAAGCCAATCAATGGCCGTTTCGAACTCTTTAGCACGAGCACCTGTTCTCAGAAGGCTGTAAATAAATTTGGAATTTTCCTTGGCCAATTGTCCAACAATAGACTGCCAAACCATTCGGATGCGAGGCAGCTGATTTACGGGGGCATGCTTGGAAAAATCGTTTTCGTACGCGAGAATAATGGCTTGTTGAGTTTCACGCGCTTTGAAAAAATCTCTATCAACGGCAAAATTCAATATCACTTCCGGCATCCCACCCAAAAAGCAATATTGCTTTACGTGTTGCATCAATTTATCAGTGAACAAGTGAAGCAATGGGTAATTTTGAGTAAGCACGGCGTCCAGCAGGGGTTCCTCATTCATAGCCAACAAATACTCGTGAAAGTTGAGGGGTGTCAGGGTTAAAAACTCCACCTTTCCCACCGGGAAAGAAACACCTTGATGAATGGCCACTCCCAACAAAGATCCTGCCGCAACGATATGAAATTGAGGGGCGTTTTCATTGAAATACTTGAGAGATGTAATGGCTTCCGGACAAGCTTGAATTTCATCGAAAATGATCAGGGTATTTTCAGGGTCAATGGTTCTACCCCACACTATTTGCAGGGAAGCGATGATTTCATCTATCTGAAATCCATGCTGGAACAATTTCCCAAGCACTTTTGAGACTTCGAAATTGAAATAGGCGCAATGAGTGTATTCGAGCTTTCCGAATTCTTTCATTAGCCAAGTTTTACCCACTTGTCTAGCCCCTTGAATGATTAGGGGTTTTCTGTGTGGATTCAATTTCCAGTTCAATAGATTTTGATAGACTTCTCTTTTCATGAACGTACTTTAAAACTGCAATTTAACACTTAAGTTCGAAAAAGTGTGGTTATGATACACTTTTTGGTACTTAAAAGTGTGGCAAACATACACTTTTTCGAAGATAAGTGGTAAAATCATCAAAACTTGTAACTTTTGCACGTTTTGATGATTTATGAAAGTTGGGAGATTCTTTAGGAAAAATGGATGAACATGAACAACACTAGATCATTTACTCACCAAAGAATTACACCAACTGGGAAGAAATGGTATATTGCATTACAATGTATTTAATTGGTTGTTGAAGCATTAGATGAGTATGTCATTTCAATTTTTAAAGTCCTATTTGCTGGAAGGCATGAAGATGAGTCACGTGTATCAACCGGTGATGATTAAACGGTTGTTGCTTGGGCATGGCATGGCCAAGGTGGAGGAAATTGCGGTTGATTTGGTTCAGAATGATTTGAGTCAAATTGAATATTACTCTGACCGCGTGCACAACATGGTTGGGCGGGTTTTGAGAAAAAATGGACTGGTGGAACGCGATAAAAGTCTTTATCAATTGAAAGATTTCGGCGCGCTTAACAACCATGAAGTTCAGGAACTGGTAGAAATATGCGATCAAAAAATCAAAGAGTACATTCAAAAAAGGGATATAACGATTTGGGATCATAGAAGGCGTAACCGAAAACCGATTGATGGAAGTATTCGATACCAAGTGTTAAATCGGGCAAACAATCGATGCGAGTTGTGCGGAATTTCTTCGGATATTAAAGCGTTAGAAGTGGATCACATAACACCCAAAAATTGGAATGGCGCGGATGAAATTCACAATTTCCAGGCCTTATGTTACACTTGCAATACCAATAAGAGAGACACTGATGACACAGATTTTAGGGATAGAGGTAAGATCTTCGAAATCCGTGAAAACTATTGTCTATTCTGTAATACCGATAGAGAAAAAGTTGCAGAGAATTCTTTGGCTTATGTTATAAAGGACGCTTATCCAGTTTCGGAAGGACACTCGTTAATCATCCCAAAAAGACACTTTGATAGTTATTTTGACATCAAGCAACCTGAGTTAAATGCTGTGCAATCACTTTTATCCGAAACCCAAAAGCAAATCACACAATCAGATAATTCGGTCACTGGCTTCAATATAGGAATCAACCAAGGCAAAGATGCTGGGCAAACCATTTTCCACTGCCATATTCACTTAATTCCTCGCAGAGCTGGAGATGTCGAAAACCCGCGCGGCGGAATCAGGCATTTAATTCCTGGCAAGGGTGGATATTGAGTTGTGTATTTATCGTAAATCCTATTTGATTTTGACTGAAGATTTTTAACTTTACGAAATATGCAAACGGGAATTTACGAAGAACTAATTACGCAGTTGGTTTCTGAAAAAATTAATACTCTCGATAAAAATTCATTTTCCATTCATACTTCCACTTTGGATAAGTCGGAGGCGGCTGATACGCTTTCCAAACATCTAGCTTTTACGATAAAAAATGCGTTGAACTTTATTAAAGGTGATCATCAAATTGAAAACCAAATTGCCATTGCGAATAAGATTATTCTGGTTCTAAAGGAAGAATTGAAACACGAAGAATTTGAGAATGACCTAATTGACATAGAAGGAACTATACTCAATGCAGTTTTTTCAAAAGTAGATGCTCAATTTTCAAATTTGGACCTAAGGCTTAAAGAAATCACCCCGTATACGAGGTTAACTCACAGTGAATTGTTCACAGGCGGGAATGTGGGTTTATCTCTTGAAAGTGAATTAAAGAAAGAAATATTGTCATCAGATAGTATTGACTTGTTAGTTTCTTTTGTGAAATTCAAGGGAATTATCATCCTCGAAAAAGAACTGAGAGAATTCACCCAAAATGGTGGACAATTGAGATTAATCACCACCACATATATGGGTGCTACCGATTATAAGGCCATTCATTTATTGTCTCAATTACCCAATACGCAGATTAAAATCTCTTACAATTCTGGAAATGAACGATTGCATGCTAAAGCATATTTATTCAAACGAAAAACAGGCTTTCACACGGGATATATTGGTTCATCCAATTTTTCGAGATCGGCATTAACAGATGGTCTTGAATGGAATTTGAAAATAACCACTAAAGAGGTAAGTCATATTATTGATAAATTTCAAAAGACTTTCGATACGTATTGGCAAAATGAAGAATTCGAAATTTATAAAGAGGAAGAAAGCAAAATTAAACTAATCGAAGCTTTAAGTCGCAGTAAAAACAAACAGTCCCCCGAACTTAAAATCAGTTATTTTGATGTAAAACCGTTTCATTTTCAATTAGAGATTTTAGAACAACTAGAAGTAGAACGAACAGAACATCAGCGTTATAGAAATTTGGTTGTGGCAGCTACTGGAACTGGTAAAACCGTAATATCTGCTTTTGACTTTAAACGATTTTTAAGCACAAATCCGACTGCAAAGCTGCTGTTTCTTGCTCATAGAAAGGAAATTTTGATCCAATCTAGGAGCACTTTCAGTTATATTTTGAAAGATTCTGATTTTGGAGAATTATGGGTGGATGGAGATGTTCCTGCTAGGTATAATCATGTATTTGCTTCAGTACAGACATTGAAAAATCAGATCAATGAATTAAATCTGAGTAAAGATTTCTTTGATTTTATCGTCATTGACGAATGCCATCACCTGACTGCCAATAGCTATAGAGATATTATCAATTATTTCACCCCTAAAATCTTATTGGGTTTGACTGCAACACCTGAAAGAATGGACGGTGGCGACATTCAAGAGGATTTCCACAACCGGATTGCGGCTGAAATTCGCTTACCGGAGGCCATGAATAAAAAGTTATTGTGCCCGTTTCAATATTTCGGAATATCAGATAGTGTAGATTTAGATAAGGTGAATTGGGAACGAGGCAGGTATGTAGCGAGTGAGATTTCGGCATTGTATACTGCAAATGACCGTCGTGTGAGTGAAATCATCAATGCTCTGGAAAAGTATACTAAAGATATTCAAACAGTTACTTGTGTAGGATTTTGCATAACTGTGGAACATGCTAAATACATGGCATCCAAATTCAGTTTAGCCGGTTTAAAATCCGCATATCTCACCAGCGAAAACAATAATGAAAGACATACACTAAGAAATGAATTCATTCAAAAGAAAATCAACTATTTGTTTGTAGTTGATATTTTCAATGAAGGTATTGACATTCCGGAAATAGACACCGTTCTGTTTTTGAGGCCCACTGAGAGTTTGACGGTCTTTTTGCAACAATTAGGAAGAGGATTGCGATTATCAGAGAACAAGGAAAGTTTAACCGTTCTAGATTTCGTTGGTAATTGCAGGCCCGAATACAACTTTCAAGATAAGTTTAGAGCCTTAGTTGGAAAAACTTCCACTCCTATTTCTAAAGAAATTGAAGATGATTTTCCTCATTTACCACTTGGATGTTCAATCATCCTTGAGAAAAAAGCGAAGACCATAATATTATCCAACATCCAACAAGCGATTTCACTGAATCGAAATCAAATAATTAATAAAATTAAAACTTTCAAACATCAATCGAGCTTAGAACTCAACCTTAATAATTTCATTCGTTTTACAAACATTCAGCTTCAAACATTATATAAAAAGGGAAGTTGGTCTAAACTATGCTTTGAAGCAGGACTTTTGCCCAATTTCACTGAGGTAAATGATTTGGAAATCACCCGAGCCATCTTGAATAAATGGCTGGCATGTAATTCTATCAGTTATTTTAAATTCATACTTTCACTGGCAGAGAAGAACTTCAAAATAATGGATGAATCTTTTGATGAAATTGAAAATCAAATGCTTTTAATGTTGTATTATGATGTGTGGCAAGAAGCGAGTAAATTTAACTCATTAGAAGAAAGTATAGTGGCTATTGGAAGGAATAAATACCTTGTTCTAGAAATAATAGCTATAATGAATATTCTCATTGATAAAGTAAATCATAAAGAAATAGATATTGAATTGCCATATCAACAACCACTAAAACTTCACTCAAGATACACTAGAGATCAGATTTTAGCGGCAATGGGACTAAGTACCTTTGAGAGAAAATCACCAAGCCGGGAAGGTGTTGCTATCAATGAAAAGATTAACACTGAAATACTATTTATCAATTTAATTAAATCTGAGGAGAATTTTTCTCCAACTACCATGTACGATGATTATGCTATTAGCGAAACATTGTTTCATTGGCAAAGTCAAAACTCTGCCGGCCCTGAAACTAAAAAGGGTAAATCCTATATCAACCATCAAAAAAACAATAAGAAGATTTTATTATTTGTGCGAGAAAAACACACCGATGAATTTGGTCAACGACATGGTTTCGTCTTTGTTGGTGAAGGAAAACTTATAGAATATTCTGGTGCAAAACCCATGAATATCAAGTGGCAATTGTGCGAGCCTCTGCCAAATTATTTGTGGAAGGAAGCTGCAAAACTCAGAGTGGGATAATCAAATTTTAATTTCGTCGCAATTAGTCACAATTTCTTTAGCATCCTATTTAATTTATTAGTCTAATTTCTACAGATACAAATTACCTTTTTAGGCGCACTTTTAAGTTATCATCAATATTATCATAAGCAATTACTTTCCCTTGGTAAAAATAAACTGCACTTAATCCATAATAAAATCTTCTGGCTTCAGGGGCTGTAACCATATAACTGTTTGGTTCTCCCATAACAGCTATAACTTCATCGATTGTTGATCCGACGAAAAAGTAATTATTTAAACTTTGAGATTTCCCTTTAATTTCTAATAATTCTGCTTCAAGTTCCTTATTTTTCTTCTCTAGAGATTTCACATAATCATTTTCTATTTTGGAATTGTTAGAGTTACATGAGAACGAGAATAACAACAAACTTAAAATCCCATATTCAATTCTTTTCATTTTCATCACTTTTGAAGGCTCTTTTTATAGATTGATTGAAACTATATACATCAATAATCCTCATCTGAAATATTGACTGATAAGTATTTAATTGTCACATTAGAATACAATCCAAAATTTGACCTACTTAAAATTTAAAAGCAATTTAAAAATAATAATTATAAATACAATAAAATTACATTATTGTGTACAAACCCCCTCAATCACAAACCTCTTCCCCAACAACTCCAAAATGCCGCGCCGCGGGAATTCGTAGTATTTGGTGCCGAAGAAGCCGAGATCGTCGAAGTGGAGGCCTAAGGCGGCAAACTGAGGAATGGATGAGGGTTCGCAATAGATGACGAGCTTGTCGCTCCAGAGGCCTTCGTAAATGTAGGATTTTGCGGGAATGCCGTCAATCAATACCGGAAGTGCATGTTGAGTCACGTCTTCCTGGTATTGCTCAGTGGTGGGAACCGGGATGTCTGACATCTGCAAGAATGGAGGGGCGTCGGTTACGCGCGATAGTTTTACCGACAACTCCAAGTACTTCTGCCCTTCCTCGCCCAGCAAATCCAAACCGCCGTATAAGTGCTTCAGGTAATCTTTGTGGGGGGACAACCCGTCTTGTATGTGCGATGGGCCAGCCACATAAACAATGGCTTCCACCCTGTGGTCATTGTTCGGGTTAACATCCCCCGAAAAAACCTCCATCGTGGCGCGGAAATAATGTCCGCTGCTTACCCCTTCGAAGCGATCGAGCGATCTTAAACCGCTTTCGTTTACTTCGTAGAGCAAACCCTGTACTTTAAAGCTCACGTCTTCTTCAATATTGGCAACGCCGCAACCCGGATATTTACCTGAAATCTTGTTAAATACCAATCGGTGATGATCAATGACGCCCACTTTTCGTTGGGTGAAATGCACGCCCCTTTCAATCATCTGCGCGGCATCCATGTTTGAACCGTAGGCGAAATACCAGACCTTATCTGTGGAATTTAGGAGCTGGTTTCGGTCAGCGTAATTTCCGCTGGAAATGATGGGATGTCGATTTTCGTTTTCGTTGATGTACATCCAAACTTCTTCGATGGTTTCAGAGTTATTAAACTGTACCGATACCTTTTTTCGGGTGTACCAGCTGTCGGGATGAAAAGCGGCGGGTTTGTCGCTGAGAGGCAAACATCCTTCCAGTCGGTCAATAGAAGCGAGCGTTGGGAGGTCAACTTCATAAACTTCCCCCGAAATGAAAGAAATCGATTGACTTTCTGAGACGAAGGGCACCTGTCCGGCGCAGCGCATGACGAATTTGTTGAGCGTTTTAGCGTCCCCCAAAAAGCGGGCATTGGTTAATAAAGAGTGGTTTCCGTAGCTCTTGCGTAAGGTTCCGTAGACAAATAATTTGGTTTTCATGATTCAAAATTAGAACCGTGAAAATGCCTTGACCTTGAGTTGACGACGTCGACGACTATAAAATTCGAACGAGGCGTCGATCAATCGACACGCGTTTGTTTCCGCCATTGGGGCCAGAAACGAGGTAGGGCTGCGCCAAAATCTCATCACCGAGGGCGAGCATGATTTTCTGTTTGATCTTATTCACGGCATCTCTGAAGGGCTTGTCGTCGCCCCTGAACCACTGCTGAATATTGATGGCGTTGGACTCTTCAGTTCCAGCATCGTTCACCCGATTGTACCAATAAAATGCGCGTTGCTTGTGATTTTCGCGGTGCTTATTGGCAAAACCCTCCTCATTTTCGAGGTACAAGCAGTAGATGGCGAAGGGCAACGGCGGAAGATATACCTTCCTATCCATCCCCAAAAAATGGATGCTCCTATCCCAACAATTCACCTCAATCGCATCGGGTTCGCGACTGATATCGCTTTTGATGCTTCGAATGGCGTCTGCACGATTGGCGGAAAACAACAGATGTAAAACGCTGGATGCGGTACCCGTGATTCCGTGTCGCTCTTCAAATATCCTTATTGCTTCTATTTGTGCGGGCGAAAGATTGATTTCTTCTTCTGTTTCGGGGGATGTATTTACGCTGGAATGGAAGTGGTTTCTATAAAAATATTCAACGGCATCTCTAAGAAATTGGGGCTCAGGATTCTGTTGAATGTTCAGCACCATCGATTGATTTACCCCACCGAAGCGGATTAAATATCCCCAAGCATCGTCGCTCAGTCGGAGTTTTCGTTTCAACAGTTGATTGGCGAGAAATGGATCGTAACCGGCCTGGAGTTCTTGTCCTAAAATATGGAGTTTCTTGGCTTTCAGCAGTCCCAATCCGGGCAATTTAGCGGTAAGATATTCGGTGGCCTCTTGCGAATCATCGAAGAAATGTTGGTCTAACTCCAACGGAAAATCGAGTTTGCTGCCCCAATGCTGGCAAGCGGATCTCAAGCTTTGCAATTGGGCCTCTTGCGGTAGGTCTTCAGGTTTGGACACCAACAGCACCCATCTATTCTGTGGAAACAGATAATTCAGCTTATTGGATGCTTTTTGGAAGTTCACTATTGCAATTTAACCTAGTTTTATAATTTCGGGAATCAATCGTTGCAAATATTGTGGGATAATGGATGTTTGGGTTAAGCAATTATTTTCAATTGATAATATATGCGAAGGGAGTTTGCCGTATTCACTAGTTTCAAATAAATCAACCTTGTCAAAATAATCAAAATATTTATTTAGATTATTAAATCCTTCATAATATCTATTCTCTATTTCCAGCGATGGCACGAAATGGCCTCCATTCGCAACCCTAATAGCAACACGTTTTTTAGCTTCATCAGTAGAATTTAGACACAAGTAAATTAATCGCAATTCATAATAATTATTTTTGAAATACTCTGGCCAATACAATGGAGTAGAATTGAAATTTGTTTCGAAACAAAAATTTGAATTTGTTGAAATTGAATTTTTAACACTTTTTTCTAAATCTGAGAATGCCATATTATGAGCCATTATATCTCTAATATCAGAATCGATCAAAGAACGGTAATGCTCCAGATAATGTAAATCATAATCAAATGGAGAAAAATTGTCGTCTGCAAGAATTCGTGAAAAAGAAGATTTACCTGAGCCGTTACAGCCAGCAATGACCAATAAAATTGGTTTAGACATTGCCTTTAATTGATACTGTCTCATTTCTGGTTTTTCCAGATTTGACAGCAGCTTCATAAACTTTTATTTGTTTTTTGATCTCGGGCATAGCTTTTTCCATCCGCTTGAGGTAATAAGCAATTCTCTCTTGAGTGGATGAAAAATTTGTCATATCACGAATTTACAATTTTTCTTATAATTTTAAAACAATAAAGCCTCAAAAACCTACTAGAAACATTGAAAATAATCCCCCGGCTCTAAACCACAAGCCGCATTCGTCAGCACCGGAATTCCCATGGAGATTGCTTTCAAGCCCAATCTGGGCTGATGCTCTACGTGGGTGGGGTAAACCACCATTTTGATTTTTGAGAAATCGCCGTCGAAGGGATGAACGTCAAGGTTTTCAAAAAAATGGGGTGCTTCGAGTTTTCGGCCGGCAATGTACACTTTGTGCGGATTTGCGCTCAGCCACTCCCTGAATTCATAAGCCCCCTTTCTGCCCACCGCCGATGCCGGAAATAAAACCGCTTCACCCCTATTTTCAACGGCAGTTACTGCGGGAAGTTTCCATGTTAGTTTGATGCATTTATGCTTGAATATTTCGGCAATTTCGCTGTGCGGGGTGATGATTTTTTGAGCGGCATTCAACGCCTTGTTTTCTATATTTACCCAGTCCGCACCCACCCGAAAATCGTTTAAAGTGGTGCTTTCAGGATGCAAAGAATGAGCGAAATCGAGCTTTTGATGCAACTTCTCAAACGGAAGACGGGTCATCAGCACATCGAATGTACGTCCCCCGAAAACACCTTCGGCGTATAAAAAAGGCAGCAAATTTTGGGATACCACCAGATGCGTGCAGTTCACGGGAATCTTCTTCGCGGCAGCCCGTGCAATTTTCGCATCCAGTTGGAGCAATTTCTCAAAAACATTGTTCTGTTTTGGCGTCGCAAACCTGACAGACAACGCCCTATAAACTCCTTGATATTGAGTGTATTGCGTTTGCCTGTGCGGGGCAGACTTCCATTTGTATCTGAGCGTTTTAATTGCCAGGTTGTTCTTTAAAGGAAGAATAAAAAGGTCATTAATTTTTGCATTTTTCGCAATAAATTCATCGTATTCGGGCCAAACCTCGTCCAAAATATACGCAGTGACGGGCTCCTGCGGCGGATGATGGGCCTTCACCGGATGGTGTTTGAAACAGGAAGTATTTCCACAAGAAAGGCAGTCATTCAGCGCATGCGGCTTTTGAGAATG
>JACCDW010482570.1_pt1 | contig 12886 bp, 9 predicted proteins | sample 7449781 | NCBI WGS metagenome assembly JACCDW01 (sample SAMN15323449, study PRJNA562643) | freshwater metagenome | isolation source: river surface water | place: USA:Blue River Watershed | collected 2017-08-18 | reverse complement strand
CTAGAATGAGTGGCCTCAAATCCTTGGGAAAATGCATAGGTCGCGCTTGTGGGCTTCAAGGAAGCGAATTTCACAATGTTTATGAAGAGCTCAAAGAGATAGCAAAGTTGGGCCAGAATACACAGACACGCAAGAATCGTCTTTCAAGAGTGGGAGCAAGATTAAATTCGCTAGCAGCAACTCGTGCAACCAAAAAGAATCTTGCAAAGATCAACTCACTTCGGTTGGCGCACAATGTATTAAATGCTCAGCGTTCAAATGCTGTCTTGAACAGCAGCAATCTGTTATCAAGATATCAAGCTCTCAGAGCTCGTCAAAACAAACACGAGACCGATGAACTTGTAGAAGAGCTTTTGCGCACGGAAATTCGTCCTATTCAGAAAATCTCCAAAAATACTCAAACTGAGATCTATTTGGCTCAACTTGCTAGAAGGGCGGGTTCAACAGGACTGGAAGATCCCAAGATTACAGAGATTCGCAAATCCAAAAATGTCATTGTGAGACAGTATCCAACGCTCAAAGATGAAGCAATGTTATGTTTGTTTTTGGATACACGCTTACTTGCACTTGCGGCAGAAGTTACAACAGAAGATGAAGTTGCACGTGATCCGAAAAAAGCAGCGGCTGTAGAGAAGTTTTTTAGAGATCGTATTTCAACTGTATTTGCCGCGCAAAATGCTACGTATGGAGTGAAAATGCCTTCAATGCCAGCACCTCCAATGGGATCCAAACGGCGGAATCGTCGGAAAACCCGAAAAAATTGAGTGAGCTGAGCTACACCCTGCTGGTGTAAGCACAAGAATGAAACTTCACTCTCTGTCAGTCGGATCTAAGGAGTTTGAAGAAGTGGCAAACTACATTACAAAGACGTGGAAGAATGCCTGTATTATGGACATTCAGCGTGTTGAAGATCATTGTATGTTGAACAAATACAATGCTCTTAAACAATCTATGGCGGCCTCCAATGAGCAGATTCTCTTTCACGGCACGAATGAAGTTGCCGTGAACAGTATTCTAGAGTATGGATACGATCCTCTGTGTGCTAAGGTCTGTGCATATGGAATGGGTGTTTACTTTGCCGCTGATGCCTCGTATTCTTACAACTATATGCCATCTAGAAAGGATCTTTCTGGATTTGATCTCTCCTTTATGTTTGTAAATTCGGTTCTGGTAGGACGGATGATTCTGGGTTCAAGCAATACAGTCTGTAATCTTGAGGTCGCAGACACACAAGTAGACAATCTAAGTCGTCCTAAGATCTTCTCAGTGCCCCGTGCAGAACAGGCCATTCCCAAGTATGTCATTGCGTTTCATAAGAATGCTCCTGTTTAATCAAGGCCCAAATAGCTGTTAATGGCTTGATCGTAAGCAGCTAAGTGTTGCTCCAGATTCATTTTGCCTTTGTCGGTTTCTTTGATCCGTTTGACAGGTCGTTTTTTTGCTCCTGCTTTTACAACCACACTAGATACAGGTGGATATTGTAAGATTTCAAGGAAAAATCGGAAGCATTGTCCAACAGCACGACTTAATTGAATGGGGTCTTTGACAAGAGAAGGAGCAGCAGGAACTTTCCATTTGGGAACTTCAGCGAGTAAAAGAACTATGAGACCCAAGATCTCTCGTTTCTGTTTCATTGTAAAATGAACGCTGGGATCTCTCCAGATATCTAAGAGGCACTGAAATTCTTCGTGCATCCGAACGACATTTTTCGCAGCTAGATCTTTATAGACTTCAGCAAAGACGGCAAGGAGAAAGTATCCTTGATCCGTGCGTTTTTTGGAATTTAGATTCGCTGGACCCCGTTCCATTGTTGTCATTCCTCTCCCCATATTGCTTTTCCGCACAAGACTATCTTCTTCCAAGAGCCAACGAACCCAAAAGAGAGCTTTTTCTGTAGCGCCTTCTGTGCAGGCCTTTACAAGTTCACACGCAGCAGTTCTCATCGCAGGCATATCTGACTCGTGTCTCCAAACACGAGAAACAGCCGCAACTTCAGGCGCCTGCTTGACCAATCGGAGCCAGCCTTCCTGGTGAGTTTCGTGGCCTATAGCAGGCCATTTGACACTGGCTCGTCGTGGGCAACCGTGAAGGACATAAATAATCTCAGAAATTCGTGTTTGAAACTCTTCATCACGATACAAGTGTTCATTGGGATATTTTTTTACAAGGGCTTCAAGCTCTGAGAAGCGTTTCCGAAGATACACGAAGATTCGTGGAGATGCAAGTCCCACGTGAAAGATCGCGTATTCCCAACATACCTTTTTCCAGATCTCTAGACCATCACTACATACGAGCTCAATTCCAAAATGAAGAGCCCTGCCGATTGCATTTGCACCTGATTCGCCCAAGCTTGTTCGGAAAGCTTGGAAAACCTCACTTACTTCGTAGCCAGAACGTGTAAGTAAGACTTGTTTCTCTTCGGGTTGAACAACAGCAACTGTCGCCATATGCCTAATGACCGTGGCGAAATGACGCATTCAAAGATTATCGCGTGAGTTTGCGAGTCTTATATTTGGGACCCAAGACCTTTTTCCCTTTCAAGGTCTTGCTTGTCCGAGGAAGTAATCCTTTGGCTTTGAGACTTGCCACCATTGTAAAGCCGATAGATTCTCCACGTTTGTATTTCCGTAAGTATTTCAAGTCACGAGCCGTGGGACGATATCCACCTTGCCGTAGCATTCCTATTTACTTGCGAGAAGTTCTGGACTTACGAGTGCCCTTACGTCCCTTCCGCGTCGCCTTGCGGGACTTGCGTCCAGCCTTCCGCGACTTGCGTCCCTTCCGTTTACCTCCCGCAAGGGGCAACATACCACAGCCCGCACCACCCTTCATCATCATATCCGCGCCACCCGAGCAACCGCAGCTACCACCTCCTTGTCTTTGCATTCTATTAGGTCCCCTGGAAATATTTGCGACAATCTTGGGTTGCTCAGATTCTGAGTCTGAATCATCTTCCAATTCAATGGGTTCACGCTTCGGAGATGTCTCAGGCTCTGCCTGGGTAGGTTTGGTTCCTCGGATCTCATCCATAACTCGCTTGACGTTTTCACGTGTAGGATTTTCAATACGCCCCATATCTTTGAGTTTTCCCGCAATTTTGAGTTGCAGTCCAGATTCTGCTTTTTGACCTCCCAGAACCTCTTTCATAAGCGCAGAGATGGTTTTGAGTTGCTCGTTCCACGTGCTTACACCCCTGCGTTGACGCTTGAGGTTCTCACTTGTGGAACTCATAGGAAATGTGCGAAGAACATTTCCATCCTCATCCAATTCTTTGCATTCACACACAATGCGTGTTTTTTTGTCACCTGAAGACATCCTTCTACTCTTGCAAGTGAAAATATGGATCCACAATAGATGGCGACAAAGACACGCTACTGGCCACCCAAATACTATAAGGGTCTCTCCAAAACACGTAAAAAGCAGAGACAAAAGGAGATTCAACACTATACCCGGTATCATTGGAAAGATCCTCGGGCCTATAAGGGATTCAAAACAGATGTGGGTGTCAAAAGCAAAGCCTCCTCCTATACAGAACTCTGGCGAAAACTCTTCCCTGAGGCCACAAGTCTTGAGGCCAAGGCAAAAGCTACAGGTGTTCCCTTAGGACCCATTCGTGAATCCTACAATCGTGGAATGGCTGCGTGGCGAACAGGACATCGTCCAGGAGCCACTGAACAGCAATGGGGCTACGCTCGCGTTCACAGTTTCTTATTGTGTGGGAAAACGCATTATACAACGGATGCGGATTTGGTTCGCAAGGCCAAAAAAGCCTCTCCAAAAGCTCGGAAGTGGTGGAGTGTCTGTCCTGCTTAAGTCAGTTCACCATCTTCCATAAGCTCTCTACGTGTGTCAAGAAGTCTGCGAACAAGCGTTTCTACCGCCTTTTCCCAGGTATATCCCAGGACCTTTTCCTTTGCGGCCTTTCCAAAGGCCTCACGCTTTGTGGAATCAAAAATGTATTCTTCAATGGCCGTGCAGATATCGTGAGGATCACACGCCTCTGCCTCACCACCTACCACAGAATATGCAGAAGGAAGGTAATACCGATTCTTAGGCTTCACAATCACAGTATCGCTTGGGCTACAGAACTCTTTGAAGCCACCAATATCAGGCACAACTTGAGGAACACCTACACCCATCTGCTCAAAATTGCAGAGACCCCAACCCTCACCATCGGATGTGCTAATACCCAGATCCGTTACATTGTAGAAAAGATTGATATCTTCATCACGGAAACTCATCTCTTGGCTGCTGATCATCAGGCGATTCGCAAAGAGCTCAACAGGAACATTTCGGAGTTTCAGTTCACGCTGGAAGAGTTCAAAAATCCACCATCCGCCCTTCTCGCCCTTATCGCACACACAGAGGAGGAAAAGGGGCTTCTGAGGATTCTTCACGATGAGCTCTACAAATGCCATAATGAGGATATCATAGCGCTTACGAGGCTGATTGCGATTCAGGCATAGCATAATAAAAGCCTCAGGAGGAAGACCCATCTGCTTGCGAAGCATTTCACGAGGGATTGTAAAATACAGCTGTTTGTCAAATCCGTGGTGGATGATATCTACTGGGCGATTGACACCCTGATCCTTCAGGCACTTCTTCCAATAAGAAGTAAACGCAAAGACACGATCCGCATCCCGATTGATGATATCAATATATCCCTGAAGTTGACAATTGTAAACCTGATCCACATACAGCCAGATCTTAAATGTGCGCGGAAGGCCCGACTTGCGAATCTCCTCCAAAAACTTTGCAACAACACTCATATCATTATAAATCATAACAACGTGGGGTTTTTCCTTGCGAATGACATCAGGAAGACCAGAAAACCCAAATCCTTGTTGTGATCCCACTGGCTTCTCAGTTTGTGCTGCGTCAATGACCTTTACATTAGACGGATACGTGCGAAAGTTAGGAAGTTCCTGAGGAATCTTCTGAAAGCCATAATGAGTTAAACTGATCTCAGGGACCTTACTGAGTTGCTTGAGAAGATTATGGCTCACACGACTGTAGCCTGTAAATTGATGAAGGTGTGTAGAAACGAGTAGAAATCGTAGTGCGTCCTTCTTTACAGGGACAGGAACAACTGAAGTCGCCTGAACTTGAGGCGAATTGCTTGTTGCCTGTGATTGAAGTTGAGCCTGAATGCTTTTAAGGTATGAAGGAAAATCGTCAGCCATTTCTACCTCCTTATCATACAACCACTTTAGATGGATGCTCAAAGGATTCGTCTAGTATGAAGGTAGATGAATGTTGGTAGATCATTCAAGATGAAAACACTTCAAACTCTCATACTACAATCTAAGCCTGCTGTTGATGTTCCTGTGTCACAAGCAACCAAAGGCAAATCTAAGAAGCAGGCTACGAAACCAGCAGCCAAGAAGAAACCCTACCGAAAGCAGAAAATTTCAGCAGCGCTCCGTGAACAGGTATGGGTTCAACACAATGGACATGTGTTTGATAAAAAGTGCGCGGTCACGTGGTGCACAAATGTTATAACCGTTTTTAATTTTCAATGTGGACACGATATACCTGAATCCAAGGGAGGGCCTACAAATATCACAAATCTTTATCCTATTTGTGGTAAGTGTAATCTATCTATGTCCAATACATATACATTTAAGGAATGGTGTGCAATGTATGAATCCAAGGACCCTCCTTCTTTGAGAGATGTTCCAGAACAACCGCCGCCCAAACGGTCTTTTTGGAGACGTTTCTTTTGTTGTTGGTGTCGTTAAAAACATCTATGAATCTTTTTACAGGGCTTCTCCTCAGGTGTTAAAACGACAGTAGTTGTGACAGCTTCTTTGGAAGATTCTTGTTGTTTGTTCATAAAATATTGTGAACAGGGTCCCTTCTTTTTGAAGTGGCACGTCAGTTTACTAAAGAGCTCCGCAAAGACCTGTTGAAGGTTGGATGTAGGACTTATGTAAACTCCACAAATACTTTCAAGAAGTTTTGCTTCTTGAAGGGTTAGTCCAGCAGCAGACCCCTTTTGAATGACTCGGACCATCCAAGCATTCCAAATGGGATCTTTAATGGGATTTTTCTTGCATCCCTTTTCAAGTGCATAATCACCAAGGTAGATTAAAAATCGTAAAAGACCCTGTAAGCGTGCTGTAGGGAACCAATCAAAAAAACGAATTTCCACACCGTGATTCCAGTGTTTTAGGAAGTTAATATCAAGTCCAATTGTTTGAAGTGCTTTGTAACCAGATGTTGTATGATACTCCTTATACCACGTAGATTGAATTCCTGAAAGATCTGTTGTAAGTATTTTGCCCTCAGGCATTGTGTCGGTGTCAAAGGTTCCAACTCCTATATAACGCGACATAGCAGCACGTTGTGATCCTGCTGAAAAATGCTTGGGATCTATCCACGCAAGTGGATCGGGTGATCCAAAATTTGCTATGAGGAGGGGTTCCATCCATTGAATTAACCGGATAAATGCCCTATGATTTTCAACAAAGAGGCTTTTATTGGCAATCTTACCTTCTGCATTGAGTTTTGTGGGTAAGGTTATATTGATGTGATAGGTTCCATTGTTAAAAATGGCTAATTGATTCATATTTGTAGCCATTAGGGCAAAACCGTGATTTCCTTGAATCCAAGAGACTGTTCCGTGATCTGATAGAATTTTGTGCTTCGCAAAAACTGTTTTAAGTTTCTCCAACCACTCTCTTTGTTTGCCCTGAAGTTCATCAAGGACGTCCTCAATGGTTGCTTTGTAAAAGTCCTGGGTCATAATTTCAATTGAATCACCGTCAAATGTAAATGTTTCTTCATATTGTCCATTAAAAAAGTCTGGATCTTCTTCTTTGAGGAGATCAAAAATGGTTTTTCCTGAGAATTTAGGATTGCGAGGAGTATTTTTTTCATACAGAGTTTTGTGGTGAAGCGCTGAATCAGTTTTTGTAAAGACGTGTGAATTTAAGAGGATAGGAAGCTGCACAGGATCTGATTTTCCCTCAAATGTAGAAAAGGCCTTGTTCAGCAGTTCCTCTTTATAACTTGCATAATAGTCAACACTGTAGCGTTCACGTTTGTGGTGGGTGGCTAAGAAATCGCCAGTAACCTGTTTTGGAACTTCCATTTCAAAATAGCTTTCACATTCAATGCCCAATCCCCAATACAGTTCATTTTTCCCGTAGGCCTTTTCATATCGTTTGTGTTTTTCAAGAATCTCTGTCTGTCTTGACAGGGCCTTCATTTCTATGTAGAGCCAGGTTGTTCAATTTGAAATAATTTCCGAACTCGCGTTTGAAGATCCTTTTTCCACGCAGCATATCCCATTAATAGATTATGACGATACTCTTCTAGCACTGTAATATTATTAGAGAGTTCATACATAAAAGCAGTGGCGTGATCCCACGTTGGCAGGTTTACAAGGGGTAACCATTTTTTATAGTGTTTGTCTACAAGTAACTCATCTCCATTCTGGCGAATATACAGGGGGATACATCCACACTCCAGGGCTTCATAAAACCGATAGGTTTCAGGATTTACACCCCCAGGTGTAGGAACAAAGCGTGTATTTAAGAGAATATTCAGGTATTCTTCTTCCTTGACCATCTGCGGATCATTCCATTCCTTGAACCACTGGAGTTTATGAGGCTGAATGAGTGTTAAATTCTTCATTTTCTCACTTCGTCCATTCCAATCGGTTCCTAGGAAGGACCAGGTGTATTCACGGAAGGGCAAGCGAGGAGTTCGTTGTTCAGGGAGATCAACACCAGGATTTCCTTTGGACCAATGATATCCTAAGGGAACCACAACAACTTTATCTCCATACATCTCCAGCTCTTCGCGCCAATAGGTTCGGACAACTCCCAAACACTCATCCCATCCATACGGAATGAGGGGGTCTGCATTGGTTTCATCGCTCAGGTGCAGAATATAGAAGCGAGATCCAGCCTTTTTCCACTGGGTCAGAACTTCCAGCCAGAGATTCCAGAAAGGACGCATTATAACAACAATTGGAGTATCAGTTGGAGCAGGATCAGAGGCATCAATAGATTCTATGACAAAAGGTTCATTTGGGCCCATTAATTCTTGAATCCATTTTGATTCATATAGATTTTCAGCTTTCAAATCCTGCTCCTTGAGGGCTACAAATCTCCGTTTTCCAGGTGTGGGAGGTTTGCGATTCAATGGAGAATATTCTAAAAGCGTATGTAAGGCATCAATGAGTATTTTCGCCTTTTCAGGGAAGAGTTCAGATTCCACAGTGATTCTTGCGATGCAGGGTTTGAGCACATCGGCGGATGGACATCCTGCTGACGTTTTTGTCAGTAGAATTTGTGCGAGTGCCTTAAAGTCTTCCTCAGGGCGATCCCACCAAACAGGCGCCCAATGCTCAATCATATAAAACGCAAATTCACGCCCTTTGATGAAATCTTCGTTCTTGATGATCCCGTGAATGGTTGTCCAATGTGTATCCTGTCCTGTCTTCATTGAATCAACAAGATGTGTTTTTGCGGATTCTATGGGTTCATCTCCTACCTTGGATTCAGGAGCAGCTGTAGTTTCTTCTAGAGGCGCACATAGCTTCGCATCCAAAAGTGCTTTCGGAATATCAAGGGGAATGTCCATCTTTGCGAGAGCATCTGCATCGGCCGCATTAAACCGATCATTATTATTCCAGAGATCACTGTCAAACTTATCTACGCGATTAAAATCATTAAATGCAGAATCCTTGTAAGTTGGATCATCATCTTGATAGCAGCCTGACGCAAGGGGGTCCAAGAAATACATATTGAGCAGGCCTACAAGGTTACAGACCATATGATCACCACTCGTCCAAAATCCATCTTTGTGTTTGAGAACTTCTAGGACTTTTCGTGCGCCCTGTTTGCTTAAGACATAGGAGTAGTTGCACCAGTGAAAGTAACGATTGGGCGGATTCTGTCCAAAGATAGTGTTGTCGCCAACGCGTGAGAAATATGTATTGACCTTTTCCTTGACTGTTTCAAAGGCTGCGCGATTGGGTGGTAAGATTCCTCCAAAATAGATGACATCCCATCCTTCAGGTAAAGAATCTGCAGCTTCTTTCCAGCGTTTTTCCCAGTCAGGTGAGAATTTAACATCATCCTCAAGAATTAAATACGCATTAATGTCATCACGTTCATTTGCGAGTTGCCACCAGACTCCAAGGTGTGACAGCGCACAACCCATTACAGGTTTTTTCCAATTGAAATCGTGGGGTCTGAACAAACGAGCGATAGCTGGAGTTAGTTGAAGAGTCTTACCATCAACAGCAGGGACGCGTTGCATCCGATTGTTGAGTTCAGGTGAGGTCGCAAGGAGTTTGTCCAGGCGATCTTTGCGGCGATCTAGATTAATCACATAACAATCATCAATATTCTTGAGGAACTCCTTGTGAACAGAAAATGCCCCGCGATGAACATAAAATGCTTTCTTGGTCATAAATGTCCTTCGCAAACTCTCATCACAGTAAAGTAAATCTAAGGGATACCGAGTCACGCCTTTGCGAGCTGTGATAATACTTAAGATGCTTTGATCGTGACGATGTCCAAAGGGTTGTCCATCACGGAATCCCTCCCACTTGGCTCCCACAATGACTTCACGAATCTTTCCCCAGGCCCACGCTTCCTTGAAGCATTCTTTCGCAACGGAATGGCCTCCAACAAACGCAATGGCTCCTGCCCATACCTGATTGTGTGCTAATTCGGATTCAGAAACGGCCAAACGAGAACAAAATACATCGTGACACCACTTGTTATTTGTTTCCCGTGGATCTTCTAACATACACAAACCCTTCTCATTTGCGATATGCATCCAGTCCTGGGGCCAGCGGCACATAAATACTCCACTGTCCAGATACAATACAAGTTTACCTTTCATTGACTCTTGATTGACGACAGTATTCAAGATCCACAGTTTCCAAGCATAGTGTTCAGCCGCCCAAATATCAGGGAAACCCTCCACGACAAGATCGGTAGGAAGACGATGGAAATGAATCCAAGTAAAATTCTTCGTGAGTTCAGCTTCGGTTGATATGTCTACATCAGTGCCAAGCCAGACATTGGCTTCAATAGATACTGAAGGATCATTTCGCTGGACCTGAATGGACACTGCCCATTGGTGAAGGGATGGTAAAAACTTCTTGGTAGCATACGACAATAATACAATAGAGCGTATTGTTTCTTTGTGATTGGACTCCTTTACAAGAGGTGGCTTTGGAACAATACGAGGTGTCATAGGCTCAGCCAATTCCATTTCCCGCAGCTCAGCAAGTTGTGCTGCTTCGGCATCATTTGTTGCACCCAAGAAGCGGGGGATCTTGTCAAGTCCCTCTTCAGATCCGGTTGCTAATTTCAGCAATCTGCGAGAACATTCAGAGAGAACACGACGGACAAGATCTCTGCGAGTTTCATCCAAGGCAGGCACGGAAAACATTTTCTCATACAACGCAGGGTCCTCATCAACCTTTCTAACGGCTTCTATGAGTTGTTCTTCAGACTTGATCTCACGAGCATCAATAAATCCCGCTTTATCAAAATCTCGTTCCACCTTGGGATCCCCCCAATAGATAGGAATACAACCTGCAGCTTTTGCGTGAAGGAACTTTTCAGTTGTATACCCCTGAGATGAACTATTTTCATACGCAAGGCAGAACTTGTAGTCTTTGAGGAATTCAAACTTCTTGAGTTCGCCACCTCCTCCACCACGCCCCGCAAAAATAGCATCTCCTATATTGTTGAAAAGTCGTCCAGCAGAGTCTACGTGCTTGTATTTGGAGAGCCACAAGAAACTGCTGTTGCGAATAGGATTACACGGATTTGTTACCACGAATGCACAGAATTTCTTTCGTGTCTCCATTTCCTCCTTGTAGACCTTTGTGCAGCGATCAATGGGCAAAGGTTTGGGATTTACAATCCGCTGCTTATCGCAGCCAAACCAGTCAATTTCAAGCATCCACAGAGGAATGCGCAGATAATCCTGATCTTTGAAATCAGCGTGTTGATATCCGATATTGAGTTTGACTCCATCGCCAGTGAGCACCTGTGAGTTTTCACCTGTGTAATGAACCTTGGGAATGTGCGCTGCTAGACTTGTCCATCGTTGACCAAAGGGTCCAAACATACACAAATGAATGGGATCATTTCCAATGTCATCAAGGGTTCTTCCACGCACACGGATGGGTGTCTCCAGGTGTCGCCCAGCCTCATTCATCATTAATGTGAACATATTGTAATCTGCATTGAAGTCATCCCACATATCTGTGAAAACCACATTGAGTGTTTTTGTAGCGACTGTGCGCTTTGCAGGTGCTGGGACAGAGGATGGAATGGAGCCAGGAGTGAGCTTTGATAGAATATCTTTGTAGCGATCACAGAGTTGAACACTAAACGGTGACACACGTGAAAGGATTTCGTGACGTGTTTTGTTTCGCACATCAATTGAAAAAATACCAGATCGTGTTGTCCACTGCTCGTTTAATTTCACAAGGGCTTGACCTCCCGCGACAATTTCATTGTCTGGATAATACAACTCATCATATCCAGATCCAGATAGATTCTTCAACCACAAACAGTTGTGAACCAAGGGAATTCCAGTCCACACAGCATCAAGGATAGAGGGCCGAATTTGGCTGAATCGCATATGACTGAGGATACAACTCTTGGGATCAAAGACCCAGTCAACAATCCGTTGGCGACCCGCAAAGGATCCACTGAGATCTTGGATTTCACAATGGGCTTTTACGTTGTTCTTGAAGAAATCACTGCGATTTACATGATCCGAATTGTGTGACACCCATTCTTTTACAGGGAAACCTCCACGCTTTTTGATGTCCTTTAAGATAACAAGGGGGATGGTTAAGCTGCTCGTGGAGGAATTATTTGTCTCACAAATATGAACCTTCCAGGGATTGTCTTTGCCAAGAGCTTCGGTAACTTGAAACCATTCAGGCGCATTCATCTCTTTCCGATGAGATTCCGCAATAATGGGAGTCCAGATAAATGGAACAAAGTGGACGGGGCATCTTGCAAGGCACTCAATGTATTTTTTATCATCCTCAGTGCACGTCAAATCAAACAACCAGGCGGATGTAAGCCCCTCTAAACAACGAACAGTTGAATCAAACGGAAAAAGGCTCGCTTCTATATCGTGAAAAATAGGGGATTTGCGCAGTAGCCAAACAGACTGTTGAGCAGAATTCAAGCGATCCTCTTTTTTGTGGAAACAGGGTTTGTCCACTTCAATGAAGAGATCAAACTTTTTTCCATCTCCAGGAAATTGGCCTTGAACTACTTGGCGAAGGTTTACTACGGACTTTTCCATAGCAGATTTGAGTGTAGAACAATCATCCCACCATTGGTTCTCTCCGTGGGTATTGACAATCCATACTTCGTGGCCAAGGTTCTTGAAACAGTCAGCAAGTGCTAGACTCACTCCACCAGCGCCTCCGCTGAAGAGTGAGAACTGAATCTGTGCTGAGATACCAACCTTCATTCTAGTGCTCTCAAATGTCATATACAATGACTTTAAACGCAATTATGAAATATTCAACAAGGACTTCCAAGCTCTATGGACGTCTGGATTGTAAGGAGAGTGACGCCAAGCCAGAATTCGTGCGTGAGACTTGTAGATTTCTAGGAGTTCGGAGTGGCTCGTTTGAATTTTTTCAAGCAGAGCAGCACCCTCTTCAATGTCGGATCCTTTGTAATAGTAACCAAATTCACCCCATGCGGCTGAATTATGAAGCACCGGAAAACCTGCCCACAAGAGTTCCAGCACCATATAATTGAATTCGTTGTTGATCTGATGGCACAAGAAAGTCGCGGAGGGATATTTGGTAAGTGTGCTAATAATATCCATTCGTCCAATGAGCTGCACTCGCCCCGCTTTGTAGATGTCT
>JACCDW011631617.1_pt1 | contig 12888 bp, 23 predicted proteins | sample 7449781 | NCBI WGS metagenome assembly JACCDW01 (sample SAMN15323449, study PRJNA562643) | freshwater metagenome | isolation source: river surface water | place: USA:Blue River Watershed | collected 2017-08-18 | reverse complement strand
GATGCTATTATGCTTGACGCAGACGCACAGCAAGCACTAGCAACTTACGCGGCAGTATAACAGGGAATAATAGGGCGGCAACGCCCTATTATTTTGGTTGACATTTTGGATAGTTGGTTGTATTATATAAACACTGAAACACACACTTAGGAGAAAGTCATGCAAGCAACTGTATCGAGCAAGGTCTATGGACTGATTCTGTCAAACCCCGGCATTACTCTACGTGAACTGAATCGTTCACTAGGCACTTCGGGTTCGGGCACTCGCGCTGTTTCCTCTGCTGTTCACAACTTGATCAAGCGCGGTGCTGTTAAGGGCAAGAAGAATGGTGCTCGTAACACGCAATACTACAAAGGTTCGGCACCTGCTGTTCTGCGTCAAGCTCCCGGCAAAACGCAAAAGACTCTGAACAAAGAGATTGAAGTGGCTAACATTATCGCAGCGATTGAAGCCGGTGTTGAGGTAATGCTGGCGCAGATCAAACGCAAACTTGAAGTGTAATTTGGTTGACAAATTGGGCTAGTGGGTGCATAATGTACTCACTAGCTAAACAAACAGGGCGAACCATGAAACTGAAATTTACCTTAGATTTAAGTGGCTACACCGACGAGTGGGACATGGAGGAACGCTTTGATAAATTCTACGATCTGCTCAAGCAGCAGCGCCAGTTTAAGACAGGCGGTGTAGTGTCTCGCAAGGCTGCTCGCAAGGTATTTGAACGCCATCTCAAACACGTGGCCTCCTACTACATGGTAGAGTGTTGGGACTCTATGCTTGACGAAAACATTGATCACTATCTGTGCCGCACTGACCAGTTGGCTGCAGAAATTGGTTGACATTTTGGGCAAGTGGGTGCATAATATAAACACTTAAACAAGGAGAGCGAAATGCGTACTAACTTTACAGAAGCACTGGGCCACGCCAAGGGACTGATCGAGATCGGCTGCACACCCGAGGAAGCGGTCATTGATGCACAACGCACATTTGACCTTGATGACCTGAGCACAGACGTGCTGGGGCAATGTGTAGAGCACTGGTTGGAGACTGAATACGCACATGGCTAAGCCACGTACTATTCGAGGTGCGATCAAGCGCGGATGGGTAACTGTCCGCGTTCCCCGCCAAGAGAACTTGAGCTACGTGGGCATCCTGAATCGTATTAGCAGGCTCACAACTGGCACTTTTATCAATGAATACGATATGCACGGCGGGGGTTATGTAGCATTTGAGAACCCCCGGGATGCAGTCATCGTGCAACTGAAGTTTGGTCATGTTGAATAAGGTCCTTGAGTGGCTAGCTTGTGCGGTAACTATTGCCGGTGCCTTTTGTACAGCCGCTGACATCGATCCCCTGAACATATATCTACTGAACTTTGGCGCCGTATTATACCTCATCTGGTCCACTCGTGTCAAGATCGTGAGTCTGGTCCTGATCAATGTTGTACTGCTATCTATCTATCTTTACGGGGCAGTAATACGTATCAGTTGACAGATTGGGCAACTTGTGCTATTATACACACACTAGCTAAACAAGCTAGCAACAGACAGGAGCGTATAATGCAAATTGTAAACAACACTGATTATCTAGCATACGACAACACAGTTGTACACGTTGTAGATCAAGATGCAGACTATGTGTATTTTACTACAGTTTACGCAACAGACGTGCAGCGCAAAACTAAACAAATGTTTGCGCTAATGTGCAGCGCAATGTGTAAGCAACTACACGCACAAGGGCTAATGCAATAATAGCACAGCGCACAGCAATGTGCGCTTGCCCCTCCCGATTCGGTTGACAGATTGAACACATGATCATATAATAAAACTATCGTAAAACAACTAGGAGCGCAAAATGAAAGGTTCAATTCGTTTTTTACTAGGTCTAGTAATAGTAGGATTTGCGGCAGGTGCAGACGTCTCTGCCAGCAATGTACAGATTCTTGCGGTGGCCGCAGCAGGTATTCTGTTAATGATGAGCGGCGCAACAGCAATCCAAGCAGAACAATGTCGCGGCTAATCACCTTATTCATACTAGTCTCGTTGACCGGGTGCGGAACTATGACGGATATCCTAGGACGTGATCCACGTGATGCGCCCTGGGATCCCAAGCCCGGCCAAAGCCTAATGGACCAAATCCCCAACAACGACAACTCCGCAGCCGCGATCTGTTGTGGACATTTGAGAGAATGTAAACCCCATCAAAGCCCACGGTGCTAGTATGAAACTGGTTAAAATGGATCGGCGCTATAGCCTGTACCACCAAGGATTCACACATCAACTCAAATACTTCGGTCTAGAAGAACGCCGCAACCTAGAACGTTTCTTTACGGAACGATACGGCGCTAATCGCGAATACGGCGAACACTGGTCCGACGGATATACAATGAACAGGAACTGGCGCATAGAGTCAAAGGATTCTAGTGGTAAACGCCGCTGGCGCATATATGTCAAGCATGAGCAAGACTTAGTTCTACTAGGACTTAAGTACGGACTTAAAATAGAACGTTGACCTTTTGGGCAACAGACTGTATTATACAACTACACAGTAACTAACAAGGAGCAGACAAAATGAACAAACCCATTATCGATCAAGTTGAACAACTGCTTGAGACTATTGTAGACACTATGGCTCAAGAGCAACGCACTCAAGACCTGTGCATGGCTGTGGTCATGAGCTATACTCTGGGCGATGAGCACATGGTCAACTATATCAACACTCACTACAGCCACATGTTCTCAGCAGAACAGCAGACTGCACTAGCAGAACTAAGTGAAAGTATTGGCGCTCGCGCAGCTAAGATCCGTGCAGTATCTGAGCGTGATCCCCTGAGCGAATATCTAGAAACTCTGAACTCAACTCAGCAATAGACTGGGGACCACTGGGGGATCAGCAAGGTCCCCCATGGTGGGGTGGTGGTGGTAGAAGAGTGGGGTGACCGGTATAGTGTGTGCTGTACTGTTGTAAAAATACAACAGGTAGGGGTCTAAAATCACCACCCTGAAAAGAAAAGTACTTGACCCAAATTTTTTGCGCAGCAATTTTTTAACTTCGCAGGACCCATTTGACAGTTCCTCACTATCCGCGTATACTGAATTCACTATGAATGCCACTTTATACACACTTAGTCCCGAAGACTACACATACCGTGAATTTCTCAATTTTCTCAATCAGTGGCCCATGGATGCAAAACCCTGCTACGACTATAGTAACTTCTATCCTGGTTCTTGGCAAGCATTTGTGCCACACGATAGTCCAGCGGAAACTGCTTTTATACTTCGCTTCCCACTAGCACATCGTGGAGCTACCATTTCATATAGTAAATAACTGTATGCAAACATACGAAAAAGTAGTACTAGTGTTAATAGCCGTTGTTTTAGCCATTCACATAGTACTGTAAAATCAAGTCATGTGTTGCGTAAGTACTTGGCTAAAATTTTTGCGCTGCAAAATTTTTTTCTGCTAAGACCCTCTTAGTACAATAGATGGTTGTATGTCACTGTTAATATCATCGTGTTTAACAGTAAATGCAAAGTAACTATTCTTTACTTGCCATTTGAGCGCAAACATAGTTAAGTGTTGCTCATTGTGAAATTCTACTCTGAATCTATATGGTTTAGTTACAGTAACAAAATCACGCTTATGCTCAATGTTTAACTCAGCACATATCTGTTTTAGCTGCTGATTAATAGCGTTCTTAGTATATCCTGCAGCCATTCCGCCTGCTCCTGAGGGTAGTCTGAATTCTATGTACATACTAGTAATTATACTATATACTTGTGTATGAGCAACCTATGTTAGTAGTATATTTAGAATCTTTTACACCGGAACAACACGGGCTGTTGCAATCGTGGGGTTCTAGAGTTAAGTATTGGCCTAGAACGTGGAATGAGCAGTATTTGGAAAATGAGCCTATGGATTGGTGGATTGACTTTAGTGAAGATGTCTTGCTTACAGAATGGATGTTGCGTTATCCCGAACAGTCGAGAATTATGCGCACTTTATTCGACTAAAAAATTTTTGCGCGGCGCAGCTTCGCTGCTCAGGAATTGTCGCGGTGGATTCTAAGCAGGTGTAAATATCCCATGATATTATTAAGAATTTATATGTTGTTACTAACTGTGACTGTGCCTGTGATTGCGGTTGTGGCTTGGATACTATTAAAGGAACTGGTTCAATGACTCTAGAACAGATTATTTGGGCAACTGCTGTTTGGACTGTGTTGATCATTGTGGTCTACGCACACAGCTCTTGGCCCGCTATTAAGAACTGCTACGGTATGTGGTTTACACGTGAATATTGGACAGACTACAACACAGTAGAGTTTGTTTCGTGGTTGGCCAAGGCCGTTATTATTGTTCCTGGCCTAATCTTTGGTATACAAGTTTGGTGGCTGTACTTTTTAACTCTAGGCACGTCATTAACATTAATTTGGGCATCAAACAAAAAGCTCTTACCCACACTAGTAGGCTTTAACACACTTTGGGCATGGATTAGCTGTATGGTTCTAGCACAGCATCTATTATAAATACTAGACTATGAAATACTTAATGCCCAAAGCTCATTGCCGCGAAACCGGCCAAACCGTAATGTGTAGAAACCTTAGTAGCCGCATTGGCCAAACTCAAAGGTTTGCGGCACAATTAGAAGCTGAACGTCTAGCTGAACAAATGCGATTCAAAACTGGTCGTGCTTGGACAGCACTTGTAGAAGAATACACAGCCGTTTAAGTTTCCTACAATGAATATTGTGATAGCGGGCGATAGCTGGGCATATGTTTGGAACGGCCTAGGTGATCATCATCCAACAGATCCTAACCTAGGTGAAATTCTCAAAAGCCGTGGCCATACTGTTCAAAACTTGGGTGTTGCAGGTGGCAGCAATCGTCAAAGTCTTAGACTACTAACTAATCAAATTCAATCAGCGGACTGTTGTATTTTTATACAAACTGAACCTATAAGAGAATGGTGGATAGGCGCAGGCGTAGACATCAACAACGCTAATAGATCAATATTAGACGCTCAAGCAGTGGTTAAACTAGCCAAAGAACATAACGGACTAGTTAACGCAATGAATCATTATTTAAAAACAGAAATTTACAAACCTCTAGACGAGTGGAGTCGCGAACACAGTATTCCTGTATTAGTTGTAGGCGGATGCAGTAGCTATGACTCTGCGATATTATCGGGCAAGTTGATACCTGCTGTTCCTAGTTGGTGTGAACTGTTATTTGGTCCAGATAAGTTTCAAGATCATTTGTTAGTCAATACTTCGCAATGGATGAGCCACGAATACGCTGATCTTATTCATAAGCAGAAAGAAGTTGAGTTGATGTTAGAATGGTACGAGTTTACTAAATTGGCAATGAAAAAGACCACGCATTGGCAAAACGATACAGAATATTTTAAACCTGATCCTTGGCATCCAAATAGTCAAGGACATGAAAAATTAGTCAACTATTTGGAAAAAAGATTCTTAAACGATTTAAAACCATTGACAGACTAATAGTAGTTGTGTATAATTAACTTACTTTCACAACTAAGGAGTCTTGATGACCTCTACAACTTTTCCGACTGCAACCGCAGTTAATCAAGCAATGGGCCGTGTGTATGCTTACATGGGCTTGGCCACACTGGTCAGTATGCTAACAGCATGGTATGTAGGTTCTAGTACCGCGCTAATGAGCATTTTCTTTACTGGCTGGATGGCTTGGGTTACTATTCTAAGCCCATTGGTGTTTATTCTTATTATTCCATTTGCTCTTCAAAACAATTTGCCTAGGTACATGGCAGTTACAATCCTAGCGGCGTTTGCGGCTGTAATGGGACTAAGTATGGCGGTATTCTTTGCTGTTTATACGCTAGGTTCTATTGTGTCGGCGTTTATGGGTGCTAGTGTGCTGTTTGGTGTAATGGCGTTCTTTGGCTACTTTACTAAAACAGATCTTGACAGTTTTGGCAAGTATTTGTTTGTGGCCCTAATTGCTCTAATCATTGTTAGCATTATCAATATCTTTATTGGCAGCACAGTGATGCAAATGGTGATTAGCGCAGCAGCCATTGTAATCTTTATGGGCCTAACTGCTTATGATTCACAACGCATTCGCGACATGATTCGAAGCGGAGAAAACGATACTGCGGCAGAAGTTATGGGTGCGCTGGCACTTTACCTAGACTTCATCAACTTGTTTATTCACTTGCTACAGTTGTTTGGTGTAAAGAAAAGCGATTAATCTAAAAGATTATCTTGCTGTTCTAAAGAGAGCTCTTGATCTTCGAGCTCTCTTATTTTTTCTGTAATAGCATCTATTACGCCCATGTTGCGTAGTTGTTTAAATGCTAGGTTCTCTGTAGCCCACTCGCCAGCACGTTCTAAGCCGGTTTTACGCATCTTAGTAATTTTATCTTTGACAGCACGTAGTTTGTCAATGTCATTACTAGATAACGCAATACGTGCGTCATGTGCAAGGCTATCACGCTTTGCTACCACAGCAGCATCATCTACTTCCGGTTTGATTTTCTTGGGTTCAACCAGCCATTGATTTTCAGCAATGCTATACACGCCTGTGCTGTGATGCGGTTCGTCTTCGCCTTGTACATAACATTCTACAGGTAAACCTTTAATGCGAATGTCGTGTTGCTCACCCCATAGAGCCTTTTTAGCGTTAAACAATTCACGCTGCTCTTCGCTAGGTGTTCCGGGGATAATAAGGTGTAGGTCTAGGTCTGAGTGTTCAGTCCATGTAAAATTAGCATTAGACCCTGTAACTGTATAATCAACAACTTCTAGGTCAATGCCAATGAAATCTTCAAATGCCGCAGCAATTTCACGAAGTTTAGCAGCAATCTCAGGCTTTAATTCACTACCCTCCCAAAGTTTTGGGTTTAGGGTTTTGTTAACTGTAATTAAACGAGATTCAACAAGTAGTTCTTTTAGACGCATTCATTATTTAGCCCACATTAAGTAGTATGTGGATAACGTTCGATCATCGTAAAATTCTGCAATTAAACGACAATACATATCGTTACGTTCTAAAATAATCTGACAATGCGTAGGGTCTTGACCTAGTAACCATTTAGTATGATCAAGCCCTATAGTCCTATGTACTTTGGGCCAATCTATTTCAATAATCTCGTCTTCGCTCGGTAACCAACGCAATAATTCAACCTTAGAAGTCTTCATCCTCACTACCCATGTTATTCAGAATTTCACGCAATTTAGTTGATTCTACGTGAGCGCGAACTTTTCCGACATTGACACCTTGGGTTGGATTAACTTCACCGGTTTCGGGATCGACTTGTTGCACTTCTGTCTTACGCTTAATTTGATCAATGATACTGCTTGTACCTCGGGCAGTGGCTCCACTATGTTCTTGTTCATCTTCAGGAAGATCAGTAATCTTAAGGCTTTCTAGATTAAACTCTAGATCTACTTTCATACCCACGCCGCTAGACGAACGTGTCTTCATTAACTGAATTTGATAACGTCCACGTTCGCGCATCGCACGACTTGTAAAAATACCGAATACGTTATCTGCTGTTTGAATCTTTGATAGACCGCCGGAAATGTGACTGTGATCAAATTCAACTTCTTCGACAGCACCACGATTCAACTGTGCCGCTGTTACTAACACACATTGTTTTTCCATTGCTAAGTTACGCAATTCTTCAGAAACATACTTGTCTTTGATAAACAAGTTTTCTGCTGAAATCTTACGACCTGCTGGCATTAACAAGTCTAAGTAGTCAACTAATAAAATATCAATCTTCTTACCAGTCTTAATTTCATACTCTTTCATATATGCTCTGAGATCATTGGCTGTCTTACCACTAGGCATATATTTGACTTGCAATGCGCCTGCCTTCTTGCCGATCATCTTAACCTTTAGGTCAATCTCGTCAAGGTCTTTAAAAATCTCTTTAGTTGCTACACCAGTAGTCATTGCATCGATACGCATACACACAAGATCTTCCGAAAGTTCTAATGTTAGATAAAGAACGTTAAGACCTTGTAATGCCCAGTTAACACCTAAGTTTGCTAGGAACAATGATTTACCTGCACCTGATCCACCTGCAAAGATATTAAGTTCACCACGATTCATACCGCCGAATAATTTGCGATCAAGACTTGGCCAGCCAGTTGAAATTTGACCATTCTTATCTTTAATTCTCATTAATCGACTTCTAGGGTCTTCAAAGTAATCAGTACCCATGTCTTTAGCAAGACCAATCTGTACTGCTTCTTTAATAAGGTTTTCTACTTGACCATAGTCATGTTGTTCTAGTAAATCTGCACTGGCAACGATTGCACGTTCAAGAGCTTTGTGCCTAGTAAACTGTTCAAACTCATCCATGAGCCAGTCAAGATGTCCAACTTTTATTTCTTCGGGTTTTTTAAGTTCTACACGGCAACTAGCATTAACCATTTCATAATCGGGCAATACCGAATATTCTTTGGCATAGACATTAATGAATTCTGCGGCATCTTGTAATTTTCTATCAAACAACGAATGATCGAAGATACCTTGACAACGAACAAATGTTTCTGCATCTGACAACATTAGTTCAAGATATAATTTTTGTACTTCGTAATTGTAATCTTTAAACATACTTAATTATACACTCTAGTTAAAAACTTTAACACCATACTTCTTTTCAAATGCTTCTGCATCTTTATGATCATTAACCATTGGCTGACCTTTGATATTTAGGCTAGTGTTTAACAACATCGGACAGCCTGTGCGTTCATACCATTTCTCTAAGAGTTCTCGGAACGGGCCACTTCCTTTTGCAACAGTTTGTACGCGACTACTGCCGTCAGCATGAACGATAGCAGGAAATAACTCAGGATACCTGCACTTAGCGACGACCTGCATATACCTACTGTTATCCCACCCGCTAGGGAAAATAAAGTAGTCATGAGCCAACTCTTCCAAAATAGCTGGCGCAAAAGGTCTGAACTTTTGTCTATGTTTGATTTCATTTACTCGATCCTTAATTTCATTTCCTCGCGGGTCAGCAAGCAAACTTCTGTTACCTAATGCTCTTGGACCAAATTCGGCCTTATTTCTTGCTAAACCACAAATCTTGTGCTCTAGTATGTGATCGACTATATTTTCGTCTTTTTCGTTTTTACCCATATCATAGCCGATATAAGCTGTTGAAAATGCTAGTCTTTTTTTGGTGTGAGCCAGCACAGATCCCAAAGATGAGCCTGCATCGCCGGGATTAGGCATTATCCATATATTGTCGTAATATTTGCCTAAAATACGATTTGCGGAACAGTTAAGAGCACAACCGCCCATAAGCACTAGATTTTTGCTTTTAGACATTGTCACAGCATAGGAAAGTATGCGCTCAAGAATATATTCATATGCCGCTTGAGTTCCGGCTGCTATGTCATACAGGTCTTGGGTTGATGTTAATTCAGGTCTCCAATCTAGACATCCTTGATGCAGATTTCTTCTCGATGCTAACATAACACCCATACTTTCCCATTCTGTGAAATACTCATCGAACCAGAAAAAATCATTTAGGATATCATTAACTAAACGATCAGGATCACCATATGCAGCCATGCCCATTAAAATGTATTCATCTTCTAATGGCTTTAATCCACAACGCTGTGTCATGGCGCTGTACCACAAACCTATCGAATCAGGGAAATCTAATTTGAATAGTCTAGTAAGTTTGTCGCCTTTGCCTTGCCAAATTGTAAGTGTATTGTACTCGCCAATCGCATCTAATACGATAACACACGCATCACTATATGTACTAGTAAAATAACCAGCAGCGGCATGAGACAGATGATGAGAAGTGTAACTAATTGGCGCATGGATATTCCATCTCTTTAGATACTTACTTATATTATTCTCGCTAAATTTCCAACCTTGTCCTGCAAAAAGCTGTCTTGCTGTTTTTAGATACGGATTTTCATACCAATATACTCTTTCGGGTTCACCCCATTGCCGTGCATATTCTACTAAACTGCCACACAGGTCCGGATCATTTTTTATTCCGCTAAATCTTTCGCTATGACTAGCAAAGATTAATTCATTGTCGCGAAATACCGACAATGCAGCATCGTGACTATTAGCACTGATTCCCCAAACGATCATTTGTAGATAAATGGATCACGCTTACGCAATTCTTCAATACGTTTTTTAAATTTTCTATGTTCCATAAATTTAGTGTATGGATATAAAATAAAATCAATTATTTTCTTTAGCATATTCTAACCTTTCTATTTTGTGCTCCATCTGTTTCTTAGCCATTGCAATTTTAATAGGACCTTTTTGCGCGGTTTTTATTGCGTCAACGATAACAAACAACTTGCCATACCTTTGCACAGCATCTGCAACATCCTTTACATCGTCATCCCAATTAGGCATTGCTACAGACCAATTAAGTTCGTTAGCACGATCAAATAAAACCAACCCAGCTCGATCTTGATCCGGAATAACAATTACTTCTGCACCTAGACTATTAATTATCCTACTTTGTTGGTCTGCAACTTCGTTAGTGAGTAAGGCAGTTCCATTAACAGCTAATGCATCAAATGGGCCTTCACACACAAATACATATTTTTGTTCTTCTTTTTGTTGATCAAAGTTAAAGACAAAATGAGGATGTTGATCCGATAGATATTTAGGCCGACCGTTAGTAACTTTTCTAGCAGTATTTCCTACAATTCTCCCTTGCCATTTAAATGGCACAATTACACGATCGGCGTACCCGTCTGCTGGGCTCCAGTAAAAATTACCATCAAACGGATTATGCCCACGGTCGGCAACATATGAAATAACAGGTCCTACTTCCGAAGAAATTTGATCCCATATGTCACTATTTGACCATTCTAGTAAAGGCAACGATCCTTCGGGCAATTCTTTATCTTCAAACAATATTTGATGTTCGCGAAAATCGTGAACATATTCAGGTGCTTCTGTTCTTAATGCTTCAAATACTAATTCTTTAATATCAGTATCGTTTCCACCTAACCAATGAACTAACGTTTTCATTTTTTCGCCAATTGGATGTCCTGGAAACCAACCGGTTGAAAATTTACAATTGAAACAATTATAAACTATACCGTCATTATCGAAACGAATACCTCCGCGATTGCGTGTATCCGGATTATGGCCACGATGATGACAACAAGGGGCATTGAAGCTAGTCCATCCACTTGGACTACTTCTTGCTCGCGGTGGAAGTAATAAACGAAATTTATCTACGACTAGAGTCATAGATTAATTATATTATCTGTAGAGTACTTTGTCAATGGTTCCGACGTTAGAAGCATCGCCAGAAAGGACAAATGTCTTTACGCCCGGATATGACAATCCAGTCCAATCTATTCCTGTAATTTTTCCTGCGGTATCAACACTAGTAACCGTAATTGTTAAATCGTTAGTACCCAATTCGCCACCCAATTTGTTCCCAGCAATTGTAATAACGTCACCAACATTATATGACACGCCGGCATTATAAACAGAAACATTGTACTCAAATGCCATTGTTTGATTTACAACAAACATTGCGGTATCCGACGACCCGGTTGGAATATGTTTAATTCTAAACCAATTCCATTTGCCAGTAATATTTTTATAATTTTCTGTTATAAGATCAACACTAGTAATGTCAACCCACTTACTTGGTGTTGCGCCTTGATCATCAAGACTACCTTGAATCATAACAGAACCGGTATAGTTTGTATGCTTGAATTGAAATGTATGTAAACTACTGCCTTTATAATTTTGTGGCAAGGCATCGATAATGCTACTGATATAATATTTTGGAGTTTCGTCTCCAACTGCAAAAGGATTTACATATTCAAATTTGTCAACAACGAGACTAGGTTCAACAGTTCCTAATACATCACCCAATACTTCTAGAGTCCCAACAACATCGTATTGGCTATCGGTATACATGGGAATCCTTGAAACAACTTTGTAATTTGTAGAATCAAGGGATTCTCTTACTTCTTTAACAATAGTATAATCGTATGCACCAAGGTCAATATCTAATAATTCATCTTCTGTAATAGTAACAGTTACCTTGCCGGTTGCAAGATCTATTGGAGTAAAATCTTTTTGTAATATTAAATCTTTTGTTTCTCTTGTAACAAGGTTAAATACCAAAACAGAACCAGTTATGTTACTGGCTTTTTGATCACTATTACGAACTTGAATGTCGATGCGATTATCAACACTACGATATATTTTAAGATTACGATTATACACTCTGCGATACCTCTCAGTCGTCCAGGCCCCCAACGGATTTGTGAACACGTCTATCTTATTTGAGTATAAATAAACTGGATTAAATTGCATTATTAGAGCACCTTTAGCATTATTTATCGAATGAGAATAACAACAAACTTACAAGAAAACTTTCCGTTCATTAGCGTTATAACCCACGTTAATCAAGAATACGTGGGCATCATCATCAATCAAGATGCGCAGGTTACTAGCATCTATGATTATTCAGCAATTAAGAGCGAAGAAGAAAAACAACGATTCCTAGAACTAGGCGAGATTTGGTGGTGGGAAAGTAATAGACAAATACCTATTAATATTTTCCTAAACAAAGATCTTTCAGAGTTTCGTTATGCTATTAGAAACTTCAGTACCAAGGACGTAAAAGTATTATTAGGACCTTGTACCAGTTTAAACGATATTATTGTTAAACGTATTAAACGTAAATCAATTACACTAGTTAGAAAAGCTAGTTAAGCATGTTCTAAGCTAATTTGCTCGCAAATTAAATTCATCTGAACAACAATAGCAACGGCATATGCAGTTGCGTGTGACTTCTTAAAATAGTATTCGTTGTTGTTAGGTTTTAACCATACTTCCTTCATTACTTCGTTCCAGCTCTTGCCTATTAGATGTC
>JACCDW010491191.1_pt1 | contig 12891 bp, 10 predicted proteins | sample 7449781 | NCBI WGS metagenome assembly JACCDW01 (sample SAMN15323449, study PRJNA562643) | freshwater metagenome | isolation source: river surface water | place: USA:Blue River Watershed | collected 2017-08-18 | reverse complement strand
TTTCAAGTAATTTATGAGAAATTGCAAATAGCTCTTTGGCTCTTTCTTGTTGCCATTTCATTAGATCATTTGGATTCATAACACCCCCCTATATAGAATGGTATTTATATCCTATACCTTATGAATAAATTTGCCAATGAAAATGTATTAAAGGGGGGATCCACCAATAGCAAGATAAAGGTTAACGCGCTGCATCAATAGCTCAACTTGTGCCTGGTAACGGGCTTGCTGCGCTATGGCTACTTGAATTTTTTGCTGCAGCACTTGGCGCTGATCATTACGTCCAATCCTGAACTCATCTTCTATCATCTGCAAGATCGACAATTGTTCTTTTTCGGCAACCACTAGCTCCTGCAGTCGCCTTGCCGACAAGTCTTCGCCTGATAATGCAGACTCAACCTCTGAAAAAGCAGCCAGTCCTGCTTTCGCAAACTGTGCATAGGCTTCACGTAGCTCTGCTTCTTTTTGCTCAACTTGAGCAGAGAGAGCGCCACCAGTAAAGAGGGGTAAATTCAGACTCACACCCGCACCCGGTCTAATAGTACTGGACTCTTGCATGACAAACATACGACTATCAATTACCCCCATACCGGCAGATAAGGAAATCCGCGGCAAGCGCGCAGCTTGTGCCTGATCGATTTGTTTGAGTGCTGCATTCACACGAGCGCTAGCAGCAATAATGTCAGGACGACGCTCTAATAGCTCAGAAGGGACTCCGGGACTCAACCAAGCAGGCAAGGCTGGTATTAATTGCGTCTGTAATGGAGTAGCAGCAGGATAACGACCCACTAAAACATCGACTGCTCGCAGCGCATCTAAATACGCTTTCGATATGGCTTGGGTTTGCTCTTTAGCTTGCGCCAGACTTTTTTGTGCATTGGCTAAGTCTTGTCTAGAAGCAATACCGATCTTCTCTCGGGTAATCACATGCTCTAGATGATTAGCCTGAGCCGTTTGGATATCTATCGCTAGGCGCTCTTGCTCTTTAAGCACACGCGCTGTCCAAACCATTTTGCTTAAAGAGGCAATCAATGATAGGCGCACACTTTCTTGCATGGCTGCAGCAGATAAAGCGGTTTGCGCTGCCGCACCGCGCGCTGCACGAACACGCCCCCACAAATCGAGTTCCCACGATGCCCCGAGATAAGCCAAAGAAATGCCTGATGCTTCGACTCCTAACTTAGTACCCGTTCTCGCTGTAATTCCGACTGCAGGATAGATAGCTGCACCCACGGCTTTTGCGTAAGCCTCGGCCTGCTCTTTGCGCGCAGCAATCATTTGTAAATCAGGGCTATCTTTTAAAGCTAGCGTCACTAAAGACTTAAGTTCTGCATCTTGAAATAAATCAAGCCAAAGACTATCGACTATAGCGCCTTTGGCGCTAGTCTTTGGTAGAGACTGATAAGTATCAGCTGTTTTTTTCTGTAAGGCCTTTTCCTCAATCTGCTTAGCATTTTGAATGGTATGGCCACAGCCGCCTAGTACGGTTGTTGTTGCAATCAACAGAATTGTCTTTTTCATAAATTCTGCATCAATGGAGTTTTAAAACTAAGTAATCCAACTTAGAGCTGACACGTACCATAATCTTACGAATGATATGTAAAACACTCGCATGATCGGTATAAATCGTTCCGTCACCAATAGCGCCCGCCGGTATCAAATCAACAGCATCTTTATCTTCTAGAGTTAACTTGACCGGAAAACGGTTAGGTATGGCAGGAGCAATTCCGGTTGTAGGTAAATTGCCACCCGCATTCAACTGACCCTGTGACTGAGCCCAAACAACACTATCAACTTTGGCTTTATAAATATGACCTGGGTTAGTGGGAATATAAAACTCCGCAGAATTACCAGGTGCCACCTTATAGAGTTCATTTTGACGGAAGAGCATATAAACCTGAGCCTCATCCTCCAAAAAACTCATTGCCGGAGAAATAGGTAGTGCAGCTACAAATGCCCCAACCCTCAACTGAACATTGACGACAGTACCGTCATTGGGGGCCTTCATAACAGTTTGATCCAATTCCCACTGAGCATTACCCAGTTGCGCTGTTAATTCTTCCAAATCTGCTCTAGCCTTTTCTAAATCAAAACGATTACCTGAGCCTGTTTTGACTAAGGCCTCAAACTCACCAACACGCTTTTTAGCTAATTTATGTTTCGCAGCCACCGCGTCGACTTGAGCTTGATAAGGAGTTGGGTCAATCTTAAAGAGCACGTCGCCCTTCTTCACTCGATCATTCGGCGCAACAGCTACCTCAACAACACGCCCTTTTACTTGGGGGACGATGGGTACCACATAACGGGTTACGCGCACATCGTTGCTCGTAGGGGCAATCACATTCAGTGTGAGCACCAATGCAATAGTGCCAATAATTGGGATGGTAAAGACAATCACCTTGGATGTGCTATTCCATGGCAGCAATTTGAGCTTAAAGAAAATAAGCCATACGATACCCGCATAGACAGCAATAATAATTTCTAACATGATGACTTAGCCTCTATCTTGAGCTTGATTTGTGTTTTTATTATTCACTTCGACAGGGATATATTTGTCATTGCCGTAAGCGAGTTTATACAGAGACGGGCGCGTGTATGCCCACAGGAATGCAATAGGCCATAAAAGGCCGCCAAAGACTAAAGACAGCATACAGAGGGCATGGATCGCATCTTTTTGGGGATGCTGCCTTTTCTCGGCAATTTTTTCCGGCCAAATATGAACAATCCAAAAAACCACAACTAGTGCGATAGGCATCACAATCACAACAACCCATGACATAACATCAGCGATGGTATCGACCATCCCTCCACCAAAGGCATAGGCACTCGTAGAACACATGAAGCCCAAGATCAAAATTAGATGCCGCAACTGATGTTCGATCGATTTCATAGATGACTCACTATTCAAGGAATGCTGTCATTAGAGCCGAATTGTTTTTACAATTCAAGATAATTGATTAAAGGTATGTAACACTTTATTAGCCTTAAGGCTAAGTTCGAATAAATATAAAAATGCTCAAAACATCGTCCCTATCTACCCTCTTACTTGGCATCCTCTGTGCTATCACTTTATCTGGGTGTGGCACCTTAGAAAGACGCGCCGCCGTTCCCCCGAACAAACTGACACAAGCCAAGGTCACAGGCGAAGAAGGTGTTCGCTATCTCATTTCTACGCAGCAAGGTGTGAGCGATTTAATCAGAGATTATTTGGCCATTCAAAAACAAATTGCTCCTCATTTCCGCCTTCAAGACTCCAGCTACCTATCCCTATCAGGCGGTGGCGATAATGGTGCTTTTGGCGCAGGCCTACTAGTAGGCTGGACACAACAAGGCTCTCGTCCTGAATTCAAATTAGTGACAGGCGTGAGTACCGGTGCCTTAATCGCACCATTCGCTTATCTAGGGAAAAAATATGATCCCGTTCTCAAAGAGGTCTATACCAATATCAGCCCACGAGATATATATATTCCCAAAAATGTCCTCTTTGGGGTGTTTAGTGACGGCTTTGCTGATCCGAGTCCTCTTTACAAGCTCATTTCAAAACATGTCACATTAGATTTTCTAAAAGAAGTGACTCACGAATACCAAGTCAAAGGTCGTTGGTTAATGATTGGCACTACCAATTTAGATTCTGGAATCCCCGTTATCTGGAATATGGGAAAAATCGCCAGTATTGGCACCCCCGAAGCTCTTGATTTATTCCGTCGTATTTTATTGGCCTCAGCATCAATTCCTGGAGCCTTCCCCCCGACACTGTTTGACATCTTGGTTGACGGAGAACTCTATCAAGAAATGCATGTCGATGGTGGTGCAACCACCCAGGTATTTTTATACCCTAGCGCCGCCGCCTATGAAATTCGACAAATGGGAATTGAAAGACCTAAAAATCGACGTGCTTATGTCATTCGTAACTCTAGGCTAGACCCTAATTGGTCACAGACAGAAAGACGTACGATCAGCATTGCGGGTCGCGCCATCTCACAACTCATCCAATCTCAGGGTATTGGTGATTTATATCGAATCTACAATGTCGCAAAGGATGACGGGGTTCAATACAACCTGGCCTTTATTGGTTCTGATTTCAAAGAAGAACATAAAGAAGAATTTGATACCGACTATATGCGTGCCCTATATCAGTATGGATACGATGCGGCTATTAAAGGTTACTCATGGCATAACCATCCACCCGGATTCAAACGCTCGATTGAAGAAGATACTCAAATCACAAGTTCATCGAGTCCCAAAAAGAAATTAAAGAGAACTAAGTAAAAAAATAAGCCTCCAGCAATTCATTCACTGGAGGCTTACTAATATGGTGGGCCCTCGCGGACTTGAACCGCGGACCAAAGGATTATGAGTCCTCTGCTCTAACCAACTGAGCTAAGGGCCCTTATTGCTTAATCTCCCTCTAAGAAGCTCTTGAGTTTGTCGCTTCTGCTTGGATGACGCATTTTGCGCAAAGCTTTGGCTTCAATCTGACGAATACGCTCACGCGTGACATCAAACTGTTTACCAACCTCTTCCAGCGTATGGTCGGTACTCATCTCAATACCAAAGCGCATTCTGAGAACCTTAGCCTCACGAGGTGTGAGTGAGTCCAAAATATCTTTGACAACATCACGCATCGAATCATGCAAAGCTGCTTCTGCAGGAGCTAAGGTGTTGGTATCTTCGATAAAGTCACCCAAATGCGAGTCTTCATCATCACCAATCGGTGTCTCCATAGAGATGGGTTCCTTAGCAATCTTCATAATTTTACGAATTTTGTCTTCAGGAATTTCCATCTTCTGCGCTAAAGTTGCAGCATCTGGCTCAATACCGGTCTCTTGCAAGATTTGACGACTAATACGATTCATCTTATTGATCGTCTCAATCATATGGACTGGAATACGGATAGTTCTTGCCTGATCGGCAATAGAACGTGTGATCGCCTGACGAATCCACCAAGTAGCATAGGTAGAGAATTTATAACCACGACGATATTCAAACTTATCAACCGCCTTCATCAAACCAATATTGCCCTCTTGAATCAAATCCAAGAACTGTAAACCGCGGTTGGTATATTTTTTCGCAATCGAAATAACCAAACGCAAGTTAGCTACAGTCATTTCACGCTTCGCTTCACGAGCACGCTTTTCACCCTCGTTCATGCGCTTATTGACTTCTTTCAATTCTGCAAGCGGCAACACAACTGCGCTCTGAATATCAATCAGTTTTTGCTGAATCTCTTGAATTGCTGGTACGTTACGCTCAAGAATGGCGCTATAAGGCTTGGCTTCCTTGAGTAAGTTAGCAGTCCACTTCAAATTCAAAGCCTGTTTAGGCAATGCAGCTAGAACTTCATTACGAGGCACACCGACCTTATTCGCCAGCAAACCGACCAAATTACGCTCTAAAGTCCATACCTCATCGACCTGCTTGCGCATGGTGTCACACAACTTCTCAACAGATTTCGCTGTAAATCTGAAACCCATGAGTTCATTACGAATCACTTCTTGCGCTTTCTTATAAGCGGGCGAGTTATATCCTTCACGCTCATGTGCACGACGCATTTTTTCAAATTGCGCGCGAATCACATCAAACTTTTCGAGTGAAAGTTGCTTCAACTCCTCTAATTGTTTAGCTGAGGCCGCACTAGCACCACCGCCGCCGCCTTCTTCGTCCATATCCTCTTCATCTTCGTCAGCATCATCGAGGTCTTCCTCTTCTTCTGCAGCAGACATAGGGATATCTTCAGCATTAGGGTCCACGAGACCATCGACGAACTCGTCGATTTCCATAGTGGCATCTTTAATCTTTTGCGCGTTATCTAAAATTTCTGCAATGGTGACCGGGCATGCAGACAAAGCCATCACCATATCTTTAAGACCAGCTTCGATCTTTTTGGCAATAACAATCTCGCCTTCACGCGTCAACAAATCAACTGTACCCATCTCACGCATATACATACGTACTGGATCGGTCGTTCTACCAAACTCAGAATCGACCGTTGATAAAGCAGCTTCAGCCTCTTCTTCAGCTTCTTCTTCTGTAGTGGCTGATGGCGCATTTTCATTGAGCAGCAAAGTCTCAGCATCAGGAGCTTGCTCATAAACAGTAATACCAATATCGCTTAACAAGCCAATCAAAGTCTCTAATGAATCTGCATCAGAGATCTCGTCAGACATCACGTCATTGATTTCACCATGGGTCAAATAACCACGAGACTTACCCATCTTGATCAACTGCTTCAAACGCGCACGACGTAACTCTTGCTGTTCTTCACTACCTAGTTTCTGGGCATTGAATTCTTGTAGCAAGGCTTTTTCTTTAGCCTTACGATCACGTGCTTTTTGGCGGTCTGTACGTTGATCAACATTTGGATCACCTGGCTCAACCACTTTTGGTTTGCGGCCACGCTTTTTGGGAACAGCTAATGCAGCAGCAGCTTCAGCCGCAGCCTTTTTTTGTTCTTTTTCTAATTGTTTTTGTAATTGCTTTTCTAGCTTTAACTGAGCTTGGAGTTCTTTTTTCTTAGCTTGCTCTGCGGCTCTAATTTCAGCTTTCGTTGGACCTTTTTCTACTTTTACTGGCTTGACTGGTTTAGCCACCTTCTTAGGCACCGGCTTCTTAGCAACAGGTTTCGCCACTTTCTTGGCCACTGGCTTTTTAGCTGCTGGCTTAGCTGCTGCTTTTTTAGGCACTGGCTTTTTAACCACCGGCTTCTTTGCAGCAGGTTTGACTACCTTCTTGGCCACCGGCTTTTTAGCCGCTGGCTTAGCTGCTGCTTTTTTAGCCACTGGCTTTTTAACAACCGCCTTTTTAGCAGCAGGTTTGGCTAACTTCTTGGCCACTGGCTTTTTAGCCGCTGGCTTAGCTGCAGTCTTTTTCAAAACTGCTTTGGTGATCGTTTTTTTTGATTTTGCAACAGCCATAGTTTGTGCTCACTAACTTTAATCAAGAGCCAGTGGGGGGCCGACTGGGCCACCCTAAGTTCTTGAATTTAATTGGAATTCAGAAAACCTTCTATTATAGTCGGCTCAGTGTAGTTTTTCCAGATTATTTCAGTTTTGCCATTAATTCACGGTATTTTTCGGGATCCCCAGGTAAAGCCTTACCTTCAGCCATTCTTTGGGCTATGGCCGTCATTTCTTCCTTATAAGACTGCAATTCGAGCTTTTTGAGCATGCCAAAGAAATCTTCTTGAGCATATTCGTAACTTAATTCAGTACTCATCAGACGCTCTCTTAATACGGCATAGGTTTTTGCATGAGCACTTTGGTCCAATTGCTCTTGAAAAACCGCAAAGCCTACATTCGGTGGCATTTGTTCGCACTGACTCAATAAATCTTGCATAAGCTCGTGAGCTTTGACTGAGCGCTTTTCTGCCACCCACAGAATGAGCTGTTTCTGAGTTTGATCAATGCGCTTACCCAAGGCTGGGTAGAGCATTAACAGCTTAACGATTTGTTGGGCTAAATCGACAGACTGGCTAGCCGCCTTTTCTTTTTTTTCTGGTGTTGGCTTGACGCTTTCAGTCACTTTTTGCGCTGTTTTCAAACCCATAAAGCTCTCTAGCTCTGGCACACTGATGACCAGTCGGCGCGCCAACTCATGCAGAATTTGACTACGCAAGGCAATCGCTGGCATGGCTGCGATGAGAGGTTTTGCATGAAACTGGGTTTGCGCACGACCCTCAGGCGTTTTTAAATCCTGTTCTTCTGCGGCTACTTCAATTAAATACTCTGACAAAGGCATGGCTGAACGTATTGCCGCTTCAAAAGCTTCTTGTCCATAAGCCCTGACATAACTATCGGGATCATGCTCTGTGGGTAAAAATAAAAAGCTCACTGCTTTGTCATCGGCCATCATTGGCAAAGTAGCTTCTAACGCTCTTTTTGCCGCTCGACGACCGGCAGCATCGCCATCAAAGGAAAACACGATACGATCAGCTTGACGCATTAATGAGCGCACATGATGAGAAGTACAGGCCGTTCCAAGGGTAGCCACAGCATTCGGAAATCCCAGTTGTGCTAGAGCGACCACATCCATATAGCCTTCACACACAATCACATAGCCTTTGTCACGAATTCCTAAGCGCCCTTCAAAAAGGCCATAGAGAGTATGTCCTTTGGAGAAAAGTGGTGTCTCGGGAGAGTTCAAATACTTAGGCTCACCCGCATCAATGATGCGCCCCCCAAAGGCAATCACTTGACCCTTGGTATTGCGTATTGGAAACATGACGCGATCTCGAAAGCGGTCGTAGCGCTTACTCTCTGATTGAATCACCATCCCTGCTTCAATGAGCACTTTCGCTAGCTCATCTTGCTGATAACTGCCAAATACAGCTTCAAGACTCTGCCAGGCATCTGGGGCATAACCCAAGCTATAACGTTTCGCGATTTCACCACTCAAACCACGACCCTTAAGATAGTCGATCGCACGCTGACTCTGCTTTAACTCTTGACGATAGTAGTTAGCCGCTCGCTCCATCATCTCACCCATCGCCAATGCTTGCTTTTGCTTTTGCACATCAGCAGGTCGACGCTCTTCTTTAGGTACCGTTAACCCGATTGAGCGCGCCAAGTCTTCTATGGCCTCGACATAAGTCAGACCCGAGTATTCCATTAAAAAACTAATGGCCGAACCATGAGCGCCACAACCGAAGCAGTGATAAAACTGCTTAGTGGGTGACACACTAAAAGAGGGAGATTTTTCGTTATGAAAAGGGCATAGGCCCTGAAAATTAGCGCCTGCCTTTTTGAGCGTGACATGACGACCCACAATCTCAACCACATCAACACGATTGAGTAAGTCAGTGATAAATGATTGTGGAATCATGCGGTCAATCAGAAATTATTTGGTGAGCAAGGCTTTCACGGCTGCGGAAACCATTCCCATATCGGCCTTACCAGCCAATTGAGGTTTTACAACACCCATGACCTTACCCATATCCTGAGGACCCACGGCGCCCACCTGTGCAATCGCAGCGGAGACTGCCGCACGCACTTCTTCTTCTGATAGTTGTGCTGGCATGTAGGCTTGCAAAACCACTAATTCGGCTTGCTCTTTAGCAACCAAATCATCACGACCGGCCGCTTGAAATTGACTGATGGAGTCTTTACGTTGCTTAATGAGTTTTTCAATGATGGCCAACACGGCAGCGTCATCTAACTCAATACGCTCATCTACTTCTTTTTGCTTCATCGCAGCCAGTAATAAACGAATGGTCCCCAAACGCTCCGTATCTTTGGCACGCATGGCGGATTTCATATCTTCTGTAATGCTGTCTTTCAGGCTCATTTTTTCTCCAAATAAAAAAACCCACTGGGCATATCCGCAGTGGGTTTATCGTATCCCAAGGCAAGTATGCTTGCCCGGAAAAGAATTAGTACATTTTCTTAGGCAACATCTGGCTGCGGATACGCTTGTAATGACGTTTCGCAGCAGCAGCCTTCAAGCGCTTGCGCTCTGTAGTTGGCTTTTCATAAAACTCACGAGCACGGAGTTCAGTTAAGAGGCCATTCTTTTCAATAGCGCGCTTAAAACGGCGTAATGCCACTTCAAAAGGTTCGTTTTCGCGTAAGCGGATAGTTGTCATGCTGTTTACTCTAAAAAATGTTCTGATTTAGTCAGAAAAAACTGTAAAACGAGATTGTAGCACGGCAAAATACTGTTATGCGAGTTCTTGGTATAGAAACTTCTTGTGATGAAACCGGCCTAGCGATTGTCGAGGTTAGCGGAAATAATTCCTTTGAAATCAAAGGTCAAGCCCTTTATTCACAAATCGCGATGCACCAAAATTACGGGGGCGTGGTCCCTGAATTAGCATCACGCGATCATATCAAAAGGATTATTCCCCTTATTAATCAAGTAGTTAAAGATTCTGGGGCTGATCTTCAAAGCATCGATGCGATCGCTTATACCCAAGGGCCAGGCTTGGCAGGTGCGCTACTCGTCGGAACCTCGGTAGCGAAAGCTTTAGGAATGGCTCTTGGTATTCCAACCATAGGAATCCATCATCTTGAAGGTCATCTTTTGTCACCTTTGCTAGGGCAGAAGAATCCTCTCGAATTTCCATTTATTGCTCTCTTAGTGTCAGGGGGGCACACACAACTGATGCTTGTCAAAGGTCTAGGGCAATACATCAGCCTAGGCGAGACACTCGATGATGCGGCTGGCGAAGCCTTTGACAAAACAGCCAAATTATTAGGTCTTCCCTATCCGGGCGGACCGCAAGTCTCCGCTCTCGCAGAATCAGGTCAGAGCGAGCGCTTTAACTTCCCACGACCTATGCTGCACTCAAAAGATTTAGATTTTTCATTTGCTGGTTTAAAGACTGCGGTACTCACACAAGTGAAAAAGTTAGGCGGGACAGAAAATTTAGAACCATCTGCGAAAGCTGATATCGCCGCCTCATTCGTGGCAGCGATCACTGAAGTCATTACTGAAAAATGTATTGCGGCACTCAAGACTCATGAACAACAGCATTTAATCGTCGCTGGCGGTGTTGGCGCTAACGTGCAATTACGCGAACACCTCAATCATGCTTGCGAATTAATTGGCGCAAAAGTACATTACCCGCCCCTTCATTTGTGCACCGATAATGGCGCCATGATTGCCTTTGCAGGAGCCATGCGCTTGGCACAAAACCCTAGCTTGGCCACAAGCAGTCGCAGCTTTGATGTGAGGCCGCGCTGGCCTCTAGATCAGTTAGATGAAATCAGTGCGTAAGCACTATGATTGTGAATCGATTCAAAGTTTTCAGCTTCAACCACAAAACTCTGAATACGCTTGTCTGCCTTTAATTGTCCGGCGACATCACGCACTAAGTCTTCTACAAACTTAGGGTTGTCATACGCACGCTCGGTGACGTACTTTTCATCGGGGCGCTTCAAAAGACCCCATAACTCACAAGAGGCTTGGCTTTCAGCAATCTTGACCAACTCTTCTAAATCTAATTTAGCATCCTGAGCCAACTCAACCTTCATGGTGACATGTGAACGCTGATTGTGAGCGCCATACTCTGAGATTTCTTTAGAACATGGGCACAAACTCGTGACAGGAACCACCGCTTGTAGGTAGAGAGTTGTTTGCGCTTGACCATTGATTTTTTCAGCACGCACATCCCAGCTGACGTCGTAATCCAACAAACTTTGTACACCTGATACAGGTGCAGTTTTATTGATGAACTGGGTGTATTTCAACTGAATCTGACCTGCTGTTGCATCCAAAAGATCCAGCATTTTGCTGGCCATTTCACGAATCGATGCCGCATCTAAGGCCTGATGCTGCTCTTGCAAAAGAGCCACAAAACGAGACATGTGGGTACCTTTTTTGTCTGCAGGTAAAGCCACATCTAAATCGAATGTCGCCACCGTGTGCTGCGCCGTATCACCCACCTGAATCAAGATCGGATGACGCACACCACGAACACCCACCCGATTGATGGGAATGTTACGGTGGTCGTGGCTGGACTGCACATCGGGCATAGCCTGCCCTTTAAGAAATGCGGTGTTGATATCGTTCATAACGTTATTGTCCGACAAAATCAGGCTGCGCGCTTTTTTTGAGATAAATCCAGTTTTTTCTGAATGGCTTTTTGAATGCCGTCTACATCCAGACCACATTCTTTCATGAGTAGGGCATGATCACCATGATCAACAAAACGATCGGGTAAACCGAGCTGTAAACAGGGCACCTCAATACCCTGCTCTGCTAACACTTCCAAGCATGCACTGCCGGCACCACCGCCTATCGCACCCTCTTCAAGGGTCACTAGCAAGTCATGTGTGCGAGCCAAAGAACAAACTAAATCGGCATCTATTGGCTTAATAAAACGCATATTGGCCACAGTGGCATCGATACGCTCAGCCACATCTAAGGCGGGGTATAGCAATGTTCCAAAAGCCAAAATCGCTACTTTTTTACCTTGACGACGGATTTCGCCACGCCCTAAAGGTAACTCTTTTAATTCTTGACTCACTACCGCACCCACACCAGCACCGCGCGGATAACGCACTGCACTTGGATGATTTTGACGATAAGCAGTCGTCAAAAGATCACGGCACTCTGCCTCATCAGCTGGAGCCATCAAAATCATATTGGGTACGCAACGCAAGAATGGAATGTCATAGGCGCCTGCATGAGTGGCACCATCAGCACCAACCAAGCCTGCACGATCTAATGCAAATACCACAGGCAAATCCTGTAAAGCCACATCATGAATCAACTGATCATAGCCACGCTGCAAAAACGTTGAATAAATCGCCACTACCGGTTTTAAACCTTCACAAGCTAGACCGCCGGCAAAAGTAACTGCGTGCTGCTCAGCAATGCCCACATCAAAATAACGTTGTGGGAAACGACTTTCAAATTCAACCAATCCAGAGCCTTCACGCATGGCCGGGGTGATAGCTACCAATTTGGGATCCGCAGCCGCCATATCGCACAGCCATTCACCAAAGACTTGAGTAAATGTTTTTTTACTTGTCGTGCTCGGCTTAATGCCTTGGGATGGATCAAACTTACCCGGGCCGTGATAAAGAATCGGATCTGCCTCTGCTAATTTGTAACCTTGGCCTTTTTTAGTCACTACATGCAAAAACTGTGGGCCTTCACCCTCGAGAGCTAAACGCCTGACATTTTGCAAAGTAGGGATCAAAGAATCGAGATCATGTCCATCAATCGGACCTATGTAGTTAAAGCCAAATTCCTCAAAAATAGTGCCAGGCACCACCATGCCTTTGGCATGCTCTTCTAGACGTTTGGCAAACTCACGTAATGGTGGCGCCATTGATAAGACACTATCTAAACCTTTTTTGGTGGCTGCATAAAAACGACCGCTCATTAAACGTGCCAAGTAACGATTGAGCGCGCCCACAGCAGGTGAAATAGACATATCGTTATCAT
>JACCDW010652298.1_pt1 | contig 12893 bp, 14 predicted proteins | sample 7449781 | NCBI WGS metagenome assembly JACCDW01 (sample SAMN15323449, study PRJNA562643) | freshwater metagenome | isolation source: river surface water | place: USA:Blue River Watershed | collected 2017-08-18 | reverse complement strand
TGGTCTTTGAACAATCCACCACTAGTGCTGTGGTCGACTTCATCGATTTGTCGGATGAAAAAAATACGCGTACGGCAACAAAAGGCTTTGGCATGCCAAGGCGTGCTAAGCAATTGAACGTTGAAGAGACTGCGATCGCAGAAAACAGATACTCAGTGGAGATTGCCTCCATTCTGAGTGGCGGATTGAACCCAGGGAAATCGAAAAAAATTGTTTCCTTTGAAGTTGGGCAATTTGTTAAGGATGATCCACTGACTCCATTGCGGGGCATTTATGAATTCATGCGGCTGCAAGATTTCATGGAGGTTTTCCGCTCACATCACGTAGTTGAAACTGGTGAAAAGGAGCGAATTCAGTACCACGAAATTGGTGCAAGCGAAATCTCTGATGAAGGATGGGTCAAACTTGGCAAGCTGAATGACCGACCTCTGCAATCACTGGACCGTCGCAGAGCACAAATTCTGTTGAAAGATGATCTGATACTGTGCTTTCGAGGTTCACCTGATTCATATGGGAAAGTAGCAATTTTTCGGGAAAGCACTGATTTTGTTGCCGTACCGAATCAAAGTTTTGTCATCATGCGGCGAAAATTGGATGCGGCAATCAATGCACCATCGGCAAGGCAGGTGCTTTGGTGGCTGAGATCGAGTTACGCCCAACAATACCTGCGTCAAAAAGCCATTGCGCCTGATGTGATGCGGGTTGCACCTCGAGATGTCGCTGTATTGGAGATTCCTTGTGGCCCGCTGGAATTGATCCAAAAAGAGTTGGAAAAGATGGACAGAGCAGAAGAGGCGGCATTGAAGATTCAAGAGCAGCAGAAGATCATCGCGGATCTACAAGGACAAGCTTGGAAATAAAGTAACTCGGGGCGATAGATCTGCGGTATTGTTTGCAGAGTGATTAGGGACAAGGTTGAACCAAGTCCCTGAAGCGTGTCCTAGAAATTAAATTATTTTTAGCCAATTTTGCTTTTCAGCGTAATGATTCACGCCAACTCAACCGCGGCCTTGAGCAATGAAGGATTGCTGTACAGATAAGCGGCAGTAGTGGAAATGCTGCGGTGACCAGCCAAAGTTTTGAGCAAGTGGATAGGGGTGTTTTTGTTGGCAAGGTTTGTGAGAAAAGTCCTACGGCCACTGTGACTGCTGGCTCCTTCAAGGCCTGCACCTGAATACAAGAGTGCAATTGTCTGCGTCAGGCTGTTTGCTGAGAACCCCACTCTAAAGCTCTTCTGGCTGTAGAAAAAGGGAAAGCAACGGTTGATACAGCGGGCATGATCTGCGTAGGCTTGCAATTCTGCTTTGAGCTTGCTGCTGACAAACACTGTGCGAGCTTGTGCGTTCTTGGTCATGTCAGCAAGCAAGCGGATTTCATCCTTAATAGTTCCATCGCTGGCGGTGACATCACTCCAGCGCAAGCACGCAACTTCCGAAACGCGAAGACCCGCCAGGTGTGTGAGCATCAAAATTGCACGGTTGCGTGCAGCGTGTGCTCGCTTTCCAACGTAGTCCAGTACTTGCAGTAGTTCATCGTTGCTGAGTGTTCTTGCTTGTGCCATTTGCTGCTCCTTTGTAGTTGCTGCTGTTTGTTCTATTGTGTTTTCAACGCAGCTTTTGGGCGACCTGAAACCCGCCGAAGTGGCGGGTTTCTAGGAGAAAAGCAGCCTGAGCGCGGTCTAGCAAAAACAATGACTTACGTGCTTAATCATTGAAAAAGTGAGTTTTCTTAGATTTTTTGTGGATAACTATTAAGGGCTGTGGATATCGGCATTGATAGGATCTTTAGATACCTTGCAAGCAGCGATCAGTAGACACAGCACCCAAAGCATTTAGAGACCCTAAATTGTGGGCTGTAGCCCGTTTTGTGCGTCGCTTATCGCACTGATCTGTTCTGTATCAATAGCCTAATGTCATAAGACCGTGGGATTTTTCCCACGAATTGGTACTATCGTGGCAAAGGAGTCCTGAATGTCCACGTTTGCCAACCAACTCAAAAGCGAAATTGCCCGTCTTGCCAAGAAGGAAGTCCGTGCAGAAACCCAAGCTCTAAAGAAAGCCTCTGCAGCATACCGTGGCGAAATCTCCGCACTCAAACGGCGCATTGCTGGGCTTGAATCGCAAGTAAAAAAGCTGGGCAAAGGCGCTGGCCGTGCGAAAGTATTAGAAGCAGCCAAAGAGGAGTCTGGTACAGCACTGCGATTCCGTGTGGCTGGCTTTGCTGCTCTGCGCAAAAAGCTAGGCATTAGTGCTTCTGAAATGGGTAAGCTCCTGGGCGTGTCCGCGCAAAGCGTCTATCACTGGGAAACGGGTAAGACCAAGCCCCGTGCAAGTCAACTGGCCGCTATTGCCGCTGTACGCAAGGTGGGCAAACGGGCTGTGGCAGAGAAGCTGGGTAGTGACGTTGCTTGATCTGTCTTCTGGCTACGCTAAGTCCAGATCTTGACCAACTCGGCGATCTTTTCGGCGACCTGGGCCATAGTGTCCTCCTTAGTATCTAGGCCAGTCCGAGAGGCAAGCAAAGGGCTCACGTTCCGCAATTCGTCGTAGGTAGTCTCATGCACGATGGGCACCAGTCGATTGCCAGCAAGTAGGGCGGAAAGCTCTTTATCTGCTACCCCTTGATTTGGAAGCCCCTTGATGAAGTTCGGCGTAACCAACACAAGCCCGATGCGCGAATTCGCCAACCCCCGGTCAATGGCCCGCATCATCGGCACACCGAGGCCAAGGTCCAATTCACTGAACCATGTTTTGACGCCCGCACCCTTGAGCGCGTCGTCAAGATCCTTGGCAGCACCCTGCCGGTCGGGCCATGCGTGACACAGGAAACAGTCGCGCAGATCGGGCTGTTGAAGAGCTACTCTTTCTACAGCATCGCGGACTGGCGTGAGGGATTGCACTTGTGCCTGGGTGTACAAGACAGTGGAGCCAGTGCGAGACCAGCGTGGGCGGGAACCGCTGCTTGATCGACTGCCATTGCTTCCGCTAGAGCTCCCACTCAAAGAGGATGAGGTATATGAAGGGTAGGATGGACTGCTGTATCCAACGCTATAGCCATAGCCCCGACCGTAACGGTATCGACATGCAGGACAGGCGGCTGCAGCTGCAGCCGAATTGTGTCCACGAACGGGTGCTGTGCATTGAGCCATTTTTTAACTCCTGATTGCTATTACAGACAAATCTTACGTCTGGAACAGATAAGTCCAATGACCGCAACGGCTGCATTCCAGCAGGTTAAGGTACAAAGTCTCCGAAGTTCACCCAAAGAAGCAGCCGTAGTGGTCTGCTTCCATAATTTCTAGAGCTTCCTCCATGCTGCAAGCAGCAGGGGCAGGCTCATAGCGTTGCCATTTGCCGCTCTGCCGCATCCAGTAGATGTGCCACAGATCGCTGTTCTTGACATAGCGGAATCGAGCAAATGCGCGGCGTGTGGTTTCGCCAGGCTGACCTCGCCAGAGTGGTCTAACCTCAAAGATAGTTACTGCCTGACCATCGATTTCGTAGTCATGATCAATCTGCTGCTTGAGATGTGGTGGAACCTTTTCAAGACACCATTGACCCACGATGAGGTCAATATCTCCGAGGTCTTCAATAGTGAATGCCATGACAGCGGGGAGGCAATAAGGGCTTCATGAGAGAAAACTTGGCAACTTTAAGGAAACTTATTTTACAAATGCTACATCTGTGCCTAGAGTCAGTTGCTACTTGGTATTCCTGAGGGTAAAAGTAAGGAACGGTAAATCTCGATTAATCCTTTGGGCTCGCTAGGTAGAGTTAGAGTTCGTGTAGAAATTGTGCATGCATTTTCTGGCGCTATCACAGGGGTGCTATTCAATGCACGATTTGTGGCAGGCAGTGATTTGGCGGAGGATGGTAATTTGCGAGCACTATCAGGGTGTCTAGATGCTTCGACAGCAAGCAAGACCGGTGTTGTCGCAGAAAGAAGCTTTTTGAGATCAGTCCGTCCAGAGCACAATGTCTCAATTAGTAATTGATAGGCGTATGGATTCACAGAAAGGCGGTTTTGAATCTGAGTGTTGTGGTGACTAGCAAGCACTTTGGACAACCGGCAGACAACAAAACCAGCAAGCGCGCCATAACCAAAAGCTGTTGAAACACTGTAAAGAGCACCTACCGCACCACTGCGAATGGCGTCACGGGTTGCATCAGTAATGTTTTCGCCAGCTATGCCTCTGGCCATACTGAATCCAAATAGGGCAGACAAACCGGCTGCGCCAAAAAACTCTAATGGGTCGACATAGACAGAAAAGGTTTTCCAGGTAGCTACAAGACCTGCTAGGATATTTTGCACTCCTGCCGCCGTCATTAGTAAGGGGTTTGTTGTTGCGACCATTGCTAACTTCAACTCCAATGCACCGGCACCAAACGTCTGGAGTGCCGTCCCGAAGTCCATGCTTAGTTGCCCCTGGAGTGCCGTCATCAGAGTCCCGTGGCCGTCAGCAATCGCGAGAAAACCAAAACCAGCATCGCTGATATTCAATGACATCCAAGCTTTGGGAATTCCCCACCGCTCAAGGATATGGCCCAAACCAGAGTGGGAAAAACCTGGAATTGGAATACCAGCTTTTGTTGGAAAGTCTGTGGCAATAATGTGTCCGAGGTGCTTAAGCGCATAACTTGGCCCGTGATTGACTAGCGTTGAAGGCACATCCAACAATAAATCGTGACCTGCCCGGTAACGGTGTCCCATACCACTTACACAATCGGCGATCTGATTTTTCGCTAAGCCAGGAAATAGGCCGTCAGCGAAATTACGCAGCTCAGTGGCGGGTATGTGCATGTAGACCATCTGGCCCGGAGAAACCAGCAACTCCGTGGCTAAAGAGGCGCTGTGGCCACTGTTCGCCTGGACGATGCCATGAGACACATCGCTTAGCGCATCGCCGATGTTTTTACGACGCAGAGTCACTGCCCAGCACCTTTAACAAAGCGTTCTCGTATTCGGGCCAGATGGCTTCAACAGCACGATCAGTTGAACTTTTCAGCACATTCATGAATCGTTCTGTGTCTTTGGCCTCGTTACTTGTTGTTGCAAAGTAAGTTGCTATTCCTGCAAGCGTGATACCTGCGATTGCCCAACCAGCAGGGCCGGCAAGAGAAGTACCAACAAAAAAGGCAGAAACGCTTGCGATCACTCCGGCCCCCCAACCTAATGCACCACCAATTCCGGCAATGATCATACCGATGCCTGCGGCACCACCACCAATACCAACAGCGCTTTTGATTAGTTGCTCACGCTCAAGGGCTGAAGGCGCAAGAATTGCTTCACTCATTTTGCAGGCAGCTTCGATTTGAGGTGGGGTGGTCTCGATTGCATTTTTGAACACGTTACGCACTGTTGCTGTCATAATTTGGCTGTCCACATAGGTAAGAAATTTTTTCGGATCTACCTTGCCGTTCATGATCTCAGCAAATTTGGCATCGATAGTGCTGCCCAAGGCTGATTTGAATCGGGCGCAGGACTGATCCGACGAAGAGGTTGGTTCAGTTGGTTGCTCTCCAAACCCTTTGGACAGACGTTCTATTGCATCGGCATCCTTTTGCTGTTGTGATTTGAGTAGCTCTTTGCCTTGCTCAGCCACCGTTTCAGCTGATTCCTTAACTTTTTCAGTGACAGTTGTAAAAGCTGACTTCAAACTGGCCAAGGCTTTGCTGGCGCTTTCTGATTTTGCTATAGTTTCAGCCGAGTCCTTTGCTTTTGCTGCGATATTTAACGTGCTCGTCTTCAGCCCAGACAGGTCAAAAAGCACGGATTGATCTGACTTTGCTGATGCGATGGTCATAGGTGCTCCGCAGCCGACACAGGTTACGGCTTTGTCTGATATACCCCGGCCGCATTCACTACACTTAATCATTGCCATTGTCATCCCTTTCAAAAGTCAATACGTGATTTCAAGGTGAGCAACATTTAGTGCTCGGCAATTAGGCGTTTCCACAAAAAACGCACTGCAATTCCAAGAATGATAAACGCCACTAACTGTAAAGCCGTTGCTAGCACCTTAAGCCTGACAGCGTATGGGGCCAGTGTGGCCAAAGTTACTATAGCAACTGTTATCAACATGACTATCCAGAACATGGTCAATTTCCTTTCTGTATGAATACAACCAGGCTGGATATGATGAAAGCAAGAGGTGACAGGTGATGTCGTTTTGGAGTAAAAGATTTTTTTTGAAAAAATACGACACACCCTGTCGCTATCCAAAAAGATACTTGTAGATAAAAATGACTTTCTGAGGGTCTGATGGCTTCTGACAAACACGACACATTGGTCTATCGTCTTTCGCAGATGCTGGTGAAGCTGAACCAAGGTGAAAAACTGAATCCGCAAGCATTGGCTGAAGAATTTAGGGTCAATTTGCGCACTGTTCAGCGGGATCTTAATGTCCGCTTTGCCTACCTGTCACTGCAGAAGACCAACGGGTACTACCATCTAGATCCAACCATCCTTGGTAAATTGAACACCAAGGATGTTGAACGTTTTGCAGGTCTGGCAGGTGTTAGAGGGCTTTTCCCTTCTCTATCCGATGAGTTCCTGCGCGATATTTTTGACGCACGAATTCAAGCCGCTGTAATGGTCAAGGGTCACAATTATGAGAACTTGGCTGGTAAAGAGTCCGTCTTTCGTCTCATTGAAACAGCCATATTGGGGCATCAGAATATTTCTTTTGAGTATCACAAAGATGCGGGAACAAAGTATTACAACAGCGTGTCACCATTCAAGCTTATTAATCACAAAGGTATTTGGTACATGGCGGCTCGTGATCGAGATAAGCTTAAGTCATTTTCATTCGCCAAGATTGATAACCTGAAGTTGCTGAATTCATATTTTTCAGCAGACCCTAATGTTGAAAAAAAATTAGCCGAAGAAGATGGAATCTGGCTCGAAGAACAAAAGAAAAAAATCATTCTAAAAATTGATAAAGATGTCGCTAGCTACTTTAAGCGTCGCAAGTTGGTCGCCAACCAAGTCATTGAAAAAGAACTTGAAGACGGGGACCTTATTGTTTCAGCACAGGTCGGGCACATTAATCAAGTTGTACCAATCGTTCGCTACTGGATTCCCTATATTCGCATAATTAGTCCTGAGGGATTACAGAGCGATATGGAAGCTGAAATTGCATCCTACTTAACACCCATTCGTTAGATGCTTCACCATTTTTCATTGGTTCCCGCACAACTCTAGCTTTCTCAAGACACCATTGACCCACGATGAGGTCAATATCTCCAAGATCTTCAATAGTGAATGCCATGCTGTTCATTATGGCAAAGCGAAATTGCATTTAACCATCGATTGAAACCTGCCAAGTTGGCGGGTTTCAGATCGCCCAAAAACGCTTCTGAAAACAAACTGTGTTCATACAGATAAGGACACAGCAATGAACCCGAAATTCAATCCCGCAGATCTCGCACAGTTCACGGGCACTGGGCGCTACTACCGACTCAACCGCCTGTGCCTGTTGACAGATGGCGCCAAGTACCTAGCAGAGGGCGCTGGAGCATTCTGGCTCATGGATGCAGCAGCCTGTTATTTGATTGAACTGGGCACATCGGACTGGTTCGCCTTGGTGCGCTTGACGGTCAAGGACTTCAACGCCGAACTGGTCATTGAGGATGGCAATGGGCATGTGCGAGCCCGTCAGCAAATTCCCTTCACCGACTTCTCAGCAGAGGAACAGGTCTTTTACGCCTGCTGGGATGGTGAGCACTGGGTACTGATGCTGCCAAGCGAGTATTGAGTTACTTCTGGAATTAAGATCTCAAAGATGCAGTAAATTCATCAGCTGCCTTTGTCCAGAAGGGGGAATGGATGTCTAAGGCGGCTTCGTCCCCATTAGCATCTGTGAAACTAAAGATTTCACACGTATGCATGCTTGACATTGTGAAATCAATCCGAACATCGAGCACTTCTCCGCCTAGATGCTCCCTCTCAACCCTGAAAACCCAATGAGGTTTCAAGTCGAGCTCAAGGTAAACATATAAGAAATCTAGTTCGGTGTTGCCGAAAGAAATTTCGGATGCGAATTTTTCGCAATAACCTTGCTGATCAAAAAAACATTCTTGATAGTCCGAGAAGAGATCTGGGACACAAAAGAGTTGATTCAAGTGATTGGCTAAGGTTTCCCTGGCTATGACCGACTTCAAGTTTTTACAGACACTGGAAGTGAGAGTGTCAAGATATGTATAGAAAGTTGAGTGCTGGAAATCAGCATCGTTAATTTGAAATTCCATGAAGACTCCGCAAGTTAATTCTGAAAATATTCAGTATTTATATTGGAGCAAGAAATGCATTATTTATTTGGAAATAGTGAGTTGGAAGAGGCTTTGTTAGCCTTGCATTGACTCAGATGATCAGTCCACGCAGGGGAATTTCCCGCGAGCAGCGTTTGCAACAAGCCTGGTTGCTTGATCCTTGTAGCGGCTTGCTGCCATTTCCCTGCGTTGGTGCTCTTCGCGCTTAGTTAATTCTTCCTGAATAGCGCGACCAAGGTGCATTTCGGCAAGTCCAGCCACTTTAGCCAATTCATAGAGCAGGATATCTGGCTGCTTGTGTAGAAGTTCTGCGACATTCACTAGTAAAGGAAGCGTTTTCTCTTGCAACTTGCTCTTGTGCAGCTTGACCTTGGCGGAGCTCTGCGCCCAAACATCAAGATCACGGCCAGCGTGATGCTCCTCTAGCAGTTTGTTGATCTGTTCCAGGATGGTCACGCGACGAAGACCAAGCGGGATGTCCAAGATCAGGAAGTTCCCGGGATCAACATCCAGCTTAGCCAGCGCACGATCTTTGGTGATGGCGCGAACCATCGGGTAGTCGTGCCGTTCGCTGAAGAGTTTCCGGCCAGTTAGGGTCCACCACTTACGCCAATTACCCCTTACATCCCCAAAGTTGGCGTAGGTCTCGGCTAAAGGGTGATCTAGCCCTTCAACTTCACAGCATTCCAAGTACTCGGTGCTCGCTCTTAGGCAACGCCACCACAGGTGGTACAGGCTGCCTTCAACCTCCTTGGCTTCTTCCTCAGAAGGCAGTGGTTTGCGTAAAGAGCGGGGGACGGCCTTCAGGCGTCCAAGTTCTTCATCTGTGGGCATGTGTAGTAGCTCCATTAAAGGGGGATCAGTCGCGATTTTGGATGAATTTGCATGGCGCGTGAAGTCGTGAGCTCATCTGCTAACAAACTGAATTTAAAGTGATTGTTTAAGCCAGAGGCTAATAAATTTACATAGTCTAGCGGGGTGATTCAACGAATCCCAAGGGTGTTAACAGAATGACTTGGAATTCATTATTCGCACAAAAACTAAGTGGAAAAAACCATACTTCAATCACCTTAACGCAACACAAAGGAGCCTTGAAATGATGAACTACAGCATGAATCTAAAAACCACGATTGACAATAGTTTTGGCGGTGCAATTGCAACGATGCCTAGCATGAATGAAGTGGCAATCCTGCCTAACATGTTCGGTGAGGAATTCGCTGAAAGAGTGCGTGATGTGAAAAAGCACTTGGAGCTGACAAAGCAGTTTGTAGCCAGTGTGGTGGGGGGGGTACACAAGAACGCACTTCTGCAAGGCCCCCCTGGACTGGGTAAGAGTCACGTAGTCGGTGAAGTGCTGCGTGAAGCAGGGCTGTTAGAGAAGAAAGACTACTGCGTAGTCAAGGGGCACATCACTCCTACGAACCTGTTTGCGCTGCTTGGAATACTGCGCAGCAAAGGGCAAGTGCTAGTGTTAGATGACTGCGATGACGTTTTTAAAACTGAGCTTGGTTTTAATCTGCTTAAGGCTGCACTGGACCCCGACAACAGGACGGTTAGTTTTCAGAGCCAGCGCGTACCGCTGATTAACGGTATGCCTGTGGGGGACTTCGTCTACGAAGGGACCTTGATTATTTGTACGAATCTGGACCCACGTAAGCGCACAGTTGGGCGTGCTGGGCAGCATATGGCGGCTGTATTGAGTCGAGCCATCTTGTGGCCTTTGCAATGGGATTCTGTGGAGCGCAAATTTGCGCAAATCTACAACATGGTGGTCGACGCGGACTATCTGTCTGCAGATGAGCGCACTAAGCTTAACGAACAACAGAAGTTGGCATTGCTGCGTTTTATTTGGAGCAATTTGGACGCGATTAGTGACTTGGACCTGCGTCTGCCGCAGAAGATTGCTGCGGAAATGAAGTCGAACGCGAACTGGATTCAGACCTGCAAGATTTTTCTTGGTATTTAAATAAAGGAGATGGTAATGAATGAAGACTTTTTTCAGACTGATCTTTCTTGGCTTGAAGGTGTCGTTGTAGAGAAAGCTCAGGCTTCTGCCGCAGATAAAAAAAAGGAACGTACTGCTGCCCAAGACAAAAGTGTCGGAAAAAAACTTGAGTGGGCCGGCGAAGTGCTAACCATCAGTATGGGTGCTGTTAGGCGTGCTGGCTTCAAGTTGACAGAAGAGCACAAGCGAAAAATCAGTGAAGGTAATAAAGGTGTGAGCCGCAAAACGGCATGGCTGGGACGCAGTCACAGTGAAGAGACGAAAGAAAAGATTCGTCAGTTCAATTTGAATCGCGTGCCGCATGTGTTCACAGCAGAAGAAAAAGCTGAGATCGGCAGAAAAATCAGCGAGGCGAAAAAGGGAAAGAAGCGGGATCGTGAGACGGTTGAAAAAGTGGCAATGGCCAACAGAGGTCGCAAACAATCCCCTGAAGAAAAAAAGAAGCGTGCAGCGGCACTTGCAGGCAAAAGAGGTAAGCCGATTATGACCCCGTACGGCCGATTCAAAAGCAAAAGGGATGCAATCAACGCACTTAGTGCGCATGGGGTTACAGCGGCGTCGCTTAATCGTTTACTGAAAGATCGGCCTGATGAATATTACTTGTTAGAAAAAGAAAAAAATTGATCTGAGAAACAATCTGTCAAGGGCAGATTCATCCACGCAAATAACCATAAAAAAAATGCAAGGATTGACCTATTCGAGCTAAGTTAGCTATGAATTCAGGTGAGTCATTGCTGGATTGCTTAATTACTATAAGCGTGTGACTTTTTGCATTAACACACCCATTTTGCAGATGCACACACCTACTTAGCAAGTAAGTAACACACCCATTTTGTTGCGGGCTAAATATTAAGACTGGCCCAGTCTAGGAGGGGTTGAAATGTTCAGTATTACTGTAAAACCTGCCGTTGAGCAGGCCTTGGCGGCAGCATTTCCGCTGCCAAAGAATTCTGCCAAGCGTGCGCTCAATAAATACACGCAAACGCTGGCAAAACTACTGCATCAGGCGGTGCTGTATGGGCAAACGCCTGCTCAACGCAAGCTCGGCACTTACAGCATCTCTCTACAGCGCTTGGCCAATGAAGGAGGGCAGATCGGCCCCAAGCGACTTCGAGTTCATGCATGGCTTCGAGCCAACGGCTTTGAGCTGGTTCGAACGGTGACGCAGGGCTCTAATTTGACCGGACGCGTTTCAGACGTCAAGTTGACAGATTTCGCAGTGGTTGAAGATGACTTGGCTTACGTAGAAGAATGCAACTGCGCCAGTACCGATCGAGAACCGATAGTGGACAGACAACCGTACACAACAAAATCTGATGAATATCACGCCCTGCAAGTTGATCAGGCTTCATTGCGCAGCTACATCCAGTGGTTGAACGAACAAGCAAACCTCTTGTCTGATGAAAGCAAGTTTCGCGCATTGCAGCAAGCACGGACGATTTTGGCCATGGCCGACAGTGAGGGCGGGTATTTTTATCAACGCAAAAAGCCCAGCGTATTCGGACGCATGTACTACGAAGGCCTAAGCATTCAAAACGTCAACAAAGAGTTGCGTCGCGCCATTGTCGGAGATTGCTGGGAATACGACATCCGTTCAAGTGTCATTTCCTGGAAGATGGGCTTTGCCCAGGATGTCCTGAGTGCTGCTGGCGAATCCATAAGCGTACGCAAGGCGTTTCAAGCAACGACTGGCTACTTGGAGGACAAGGCAGATTTTATGCGGACCATCCGTCACTTCATCTTCTTGGAAGGCACCAATGTGCCCAAGGAGTTGCAAACCAAGCTGCTAAAACAGGCGGTGACTGCAATCAGTTTCGGCGCCAGAGCTACAACCCTAGGTTGGTATGACATGTCGGGATCTTGGACCAATCCTGCTCTTGTTGAAATCATCAAGAATCAAGAGGAACGTAAGCGCTTTTTGGGTGACCCAACGATTCGCAAGTTCATCCAAGAGCAAAATCGGTTGGACGAGCACATTTTTGGGCTATTTAAACGGGATGCGCCAGAGTTTCTAAGCGAGCCGTTTTTGCTTACACCCAGCGGGCAAGTCAGCAAGTCAAAGGTCTTGGCCTTTTGCTACCAGCACAGTGAAACACAGGTCTTGGACATCGTTCGTGAAGTTGCAGCACGGCACGGGCATGAGCCCCTAGCTCATGTGCACGACGCAGTGTTCTTTCGTAAAAGGCTGGGCGTAGATCTTAAGAGCGAAATTGAATACGAAATGCAGGAGCGCACGGCCAATCCCTACTGGCGCTTGGAAGCGACGCAGCTGCATGCCTACAGGTCAATCAGCAAGGAAGTGCTTGCATTTGAAGCAGAGCACAGGGCCAGGATCGTAGAAGAAGAACGCATAGCTGCAGGCTTTGAAAGCCCTTGGAGCTCTGGTCATGTAACTGGTAACCCGCCAGATTGGCGGGGTTCTCAAATAGAGGTCGCCCAATCTGAAGTCTGAAAATAAATTTGTGATTCCTGCATAACACTGAAAGGAATCTCAAATGACAGGTTTGAACTCATTGAAGCTGGTATCCAGCAAGCCCGCCCCTAAGTCCAATCCGCGCGAAATTCGACGCCAAAAGCTATGCAAGAAACTTGCGGAGCAGCTAGAAATGGCTCGCTGC
>JACCDW010925730.1_pt1 | contig 12894 bp, 12 predicted proteins | sample 7449781 | NCBI WGS metagenome assembly JACCDW01 (sample SAMN15323449, study PRJNA562643) | freshwater metagenome | isolation source: river surface water | place: USA:Blue River Watershed | collected 2017-08-18 | reverse complement strand
GCCTTGCTGATCTTCATGCGCAGGGGCTTGACCTTTTCAGCGGTGTCGGAGCCTGCATCGACGACCGGTTCGCCTTCGAGGTCGGCTTCAATGTCCAAATCGTCGTCCAGGCTGGGCTCGGCGATGCTGCCCTTTTTCTTGGGGCCACGCTTGGCGCCGGTCACGGCTTTTTTGGCAGCAGGTGCAGCGGTTTTGGCCGCTTTGGCGGGTTTCTTCGCTTCCACTTCGGCCACAGCCTCTTTGGCTTTGGCGGTGGTTTTTTTCTCGGGTACTTCAGATTTCTTGGCGGGCACAGAGGCGGCTTTCTTCACAGGCTGGGCAGGAGTCGCCCGGGTTACCGTTGCTTTGACCGCACTGGGGACTGCTTTACCGGCTGGTTTGGCTGCCGGTTTGGCGGCCACTTTAGCGGGCACTTTGGCCTTGCTCGCCACAGGGGCAGGCTTTTTGGCGGGTGCTTTGGCAGTCACCGGATTGGCTGCTTTGGCCTTGGCGACGGGCGCGGGGGCTTTTTTGGCAGCGGCGGTTTTGGCAACGGTTTTGGATTTGGCAGGGGCCTGGGCAGGCTTCTTCGACTTTTGAGCAGGCATGAACACCTCGGAACATCAAAACAGACAAGGAAACGGACACAGTCAGCGCCAAATACATCCCGGCGCGGGCTTGTAGGACACAAATCAACACCCTATATGGGCATCAAATTTGCAGTGGCAAGATGGTGGGCGAACATTTGGAATGCAGTCCTTGCGGAACGGTGACCTGCCCGCATGGGGGCATCGCGCTGATGGCGGTGGTCTAGCCGGAGGTGCTGCTGTCGCTCTTGCCGAGAAAAAGGATTATACCCAAAGATGCAGGCGCTCCTTCGTCAATGGGTCCCTATGGCGTGGCCGTCAGGCCTGCTCTTCGTGCTGATAACTTGGCAAAGCTGCCCCGCACTGAAAGCAGTAGTGCGCGTTGGCCAAGTGGCCTTCGCTCAGACATTGGTGGCAAGTCCGTGTGGTGGGTGGGTTTTTGAGACTGAGCCTGTGGCTGGTCATTTCCGAGGTCACGATGCCCGTGGGGACCGCCAATGTGCCCCAGCCCAGCAGCATCATGGCGGATGAAATGAGCCGACCCAAATCGGTTTTGGGTGTGATGTCACCAAAACCCACGGTGGTCATGGTGGTGATGGCCCAGTAAACCGAGGTGGGAATGCTGGTGAAGCCGTTTGCAGGTCCTTCGACCACATACATGATGGTGCCCATGATGACCACCAGCATAAGCACCGCCGACAGAAAAACCAATATCTTGCGACGGCTTGCGACCAAGGCGTTGGCCAGTGACTGGTATTCGCGCACATAAGCGGCCAGTTTGAGCACACGAAACACCCGCAAAAGCCGCAGGACTCTGACATCGATCAGTGCATACAGTTCCGGGAAGAACAGCGCCAAGTAAGTGGGCAAGACAGACACCAGATCAACCACACCGAAAAAACTGGTGGCATAACGCCAAGGTTTAGGGCTGCAGGCCAGCCGCGCCAGATATTCCAGTGTGAACAGGGCAGTAAACACCCATTCGGCCGATGTGAAAGCGAAACTGTAGCGTTCGTGCAGATGCGTGATGCTGTCAGCCATGACCACGGCGATGCTGCACAAAATCAGCGCAATCAACCACAGGTCAAAGCGCCTGCCAGCGACGGTATCGGCCTCAAAAATGACCGTGTACCAACGCAGACGCCAGCCCGAAAGCCCGGATGGCGAAGGCTGATTTGGCAAGGCTCCCGATTTGGACTTCATCACCGTGTAGGCATTGACTCAGCGAGTACGGATCGCGGTTTTGGGGCGGAAGGCTTTGCAAACCTCGTCGCGTGTTTCCATATAAGGGCCACCGATCAGGTCGACGCAATAAGGCACGGCTGCAAAAATGCCATGCACGACGGCATTGCCTGCCGCGTCTTTCAGGCCTTCCAGTGTCTCTGCGATCGACTTGGGCTGGCCCGGCAAGTTGATGATCAGGCTTTGACCCCGGATCACTGCCACTTGGCGCGACAAGATGGCCGTGGGTACAAATTTCAGGCTGATCTGACGCATTTGCTCGCCGAACCCCGGCATTTCCTTGTCGGCCACAGCCAAAGTGGCTTCGGGCGTCACATCGCGCAGGGCAGGGCCCGTGCCGCCGGTGGTCAGCACCAAGCTGCAACCCGCATGGACCAGCTCGATCAAGGTAGCGCTGATGCGCTCTTTTTCGTCCGGGATCAAGCGAGGCTCAAAGGTGATGGGGTTGTGCAGAGCTTTGGTGAGCCACTCTTGCAGTGCGGGCAGGCCTTTGTCTTCGTAGACACCCGTGCTGGCCCGGTCGCTGATGGACACGATGCCGATCTTGATCGGGTCATACATGGATTCACTCATCTTCGGTCTCGTCGGGGGTGTTGTCACTTTCACCGTTGGTGAGCACGCTGCGCACCAGCTTGAACAGTTCGCGGTAAGCGCGGCCTTGGCGTGGTGCCAGGCCTTGCGATACCGCAGCGTTGGTGACCGGCACGGCGTCCTTGCGGGCTTGGCGCACCAAGGCGCGCAGTTGCTGGATGTCGGTTTGTGGATAGTGCGCAATCCATTCACCCACCGCCGCATCGTCGGCGATCAGGCGGTCGCGCCAGGCTTCAGCCAAGTGCAGAGCTTGGGTGTCTTTGGCGCTACCCAAGCGCTGGATGTCCAGCGCTTCGCGCACGGCTTGCAGGGTTTCGGGGCTGAGCAAACGCATTTGTTTGCCAATGAATTGCATCTGGCGGCGTTTGCCTTCAAAGTTGGTGATGCGCTTGGCTTCGGCCAGACCATCCACCAGCTTGTCGGGCAGGCTCAGGCCCTCCATGAGGTCTTTGCGCAGTGTCAGCAAGGCTGCGCCGAGTTCTTGCAGTTCGGTGCTTTCGCGTTTGAGCTCGGTGCGGCTGGGACCGTCCAGGCCGCCTTTGAGCTCGCGCTTGTACTCCAGGTCGAGTTCGCTGCCTTCGGCAACAAATTGACCACGGACGAAATAGCCTTTTTTGGGTTTACGGGACATGACTGGGGGAACTCGTTCTCAAGGACAGCGCACAGGCTGGGTGGCAAGTATCATAGCGGCCACTGCGGGCCTGGCGCTCGCCATTTTTTTCGAGACCCCTTCCGTGAAAAAAAACGCACCTGTCACCGCATCTTCAGCGCAACCCCATGACGGCTTCAGTTATTCGCGTGACCATTTTGAAGAGCTGGTCGATATCGCCTTGCACCACGCCAAAAAGCTCGGTGCTACCAACGCAGGTGCCGAAGCCTCTGAAGGCTGTGGTTTGTCCGTTAGTGTGCGCAAAGGCGAGTTGGAAAACGTGGAGCGCAACCGCGATAAATCCTTGGGCGTGACGGTTTATGTGGATCACCGCCGCGGTAACGCCAGCACTTCTGATTTTTCCAAAGCAGCGATCGAGCGCACCGTCCAAGCTGCTTACGACATCGCTCGTTTCACGGCCGAAGACCCTACGGCGGGTTTGCCCGACGAGGCCGATATCGAAACCAATCACCGTGATCTGGATTTGTTCCACCCTTGGGCCATCAACAGCGAAGAAGCGGCCAAGCTGGCGCTGCAATGCGAAGCAGCGGCTTTGAAAACCAGCCGCCGCATCACCAACAGCGATGGCGCAGCCGTATCGGCCCAGCAGAGCCATTTTTTCAGCGCCCACACGCATGGGTTCAGGGGCGGTTATGCCAGCTCGCGCCACAGTGTGTCGGTGGCGCCTATTGCCAAATTGCCTGGTCGCCATGCCGAAATGCAGCGCGACGCTTGGTACACCTCGATGCGTTCAGCCGACGAGTTGGCCTCGCCCGAAGCCGTGGGGCGTTACGCCGCAGAACGCGCGTTGTCACGCCTGGGGGCCCGCAAGATCGCCACCACCGAGTGCCCTGTGTTGTTTGAGTCGCCCGTGGCCGCTGGCCTGCTGGGTGGTTTTGTGCAGGCTGTCAGCGGCGGTGCGTTGTACCGCAAGAGCAGTTTTTTGCTCGATTCGCTGGGCAAAAAGGTGTTCCCCAAACACATCGACATTGAAGAAGACCCCTTCCTGTTGCGCGGCAAAGGCAGCTCGCCCTTTGACGATGAAGGTGTGCGCTCTGCACCCCGCAAAGTGGTCAAAGGCGGGCGCGTGGAAGGCTACTTCCTGAGCAGCTATTCGGCACGAAAGCTGGGCATGAAGACCACTGGCAATGCGGGCGGTTCGCACAACCTGACGCTGACCTCGCGCTTGACGCAAGCGGGCGACAACCTGGATGAAATGCTCAAAAAACTGGGCACTGGCTTGTTCGTGATCGAGCTGATGGGCCAGGGCGTGAACTACGTCACAGGCGACTATTCACGCGGGGCCAGCGGCTTCTGGGTTGAAAACGGCGAAATTGCTTACCCCGTACACGAAATCACCATCGCGGGCAACCTCAAAGACATGCTGATGGGCATCGAGGCCGTGGGTGCAGACACCTACAACATGGGGGCCAAAACCACCGGCTCCATTTTGGTCAATCGCATGAAGTTGGCGGGCAGCTGAGGCTCGCTGCGCTGTGCAGGCTGAACTCCTTGCCGCTTTGGCCGCACTGTCTTGGGCGGTGGGCAGTTTGTTTTCTGCTGCAGCTTCCAGCCGTATGGGCGCGTTTGCCTTTACACGCTGGCGCTTGTTTTTTGCGCTCACCTTGCTGTGGGCGTTGGCGCTGTTTACAGGGCAATGGCGCACGCTCGATGCGTCCAATGTGGCGTTGTTGGCTTTGTCGGGCTTCATCGGCATTTTCATTGGCGACACGGCCTTGTTTGCCTGCATGAACCGGCTGGGCCCTCGCCGCAGCGGGGTCTTGTTTGCCACGCATGCCATTTTTTCCACCCTTTTGGCCTGGTTGTTTCTGGGCGAAACTTTGTGGGGCTGGACCCTGCTGGGCGGCAGTTTGCTGGTGGGCGGGGTGATGGTGGCCATCGTCTGGGGTCGCCGCGAGAGTGAAACCCACGCCTGGGAGAAGACGCAGGGCACTTTGATGACCGGTGTTTTGTTGGGCCTGTTGGCCGCGGTGTGCCAGTCGGTGGCGACCTTGATGATCAAACCTTTGATGACTTCGGGTGTCGACGCCGTGGCCGCGTCTGCGGTGCGCACATCGGCCAGTTTTTCAGCCCATCTGGTGCTGCTCTGGGCGGGCGCGCAGGTAGCTCGGGTGCAAACCCCGTTGTCGCTGAAAACCTTGTGGAACACTTGGGCCAGTGCCGCAGTGGCGATGGCCTTGGGCATGACCTTGATCTTGCAGGCCCTGAAAACCGGGCAGGCCAATCTGGTGGGGATCTTCTCGTCGTTGACCCCCATCTTGCTGTTGCCGCTGCTGTGGGGGGTTTACCGCCGCAGCCCCGCTTGGGGGGCTTGGGGTGGGGCGGTCATGGCGGTGCTGGGTTCCGCCTTGATCCTGGGCGCCTGATCGTTGGATCAGGCGGCGGCCGTTCAGCCTGCCAATGCGGCTTTGACCGCAGCTGACACCTGACCCATGTCGGCTTTGCCAGCCAATTTGGCCTTCACAGCGCCCATCACTTTGCCCATGTCGCCAGGACCTTTGGCCCCCAATTCGGTCACGATGGCCTGAACGGCGGCCGTGACTTCTTCGGCTGTCATGCGCTCGGGCAGATACGCCAGCAGCACGGCCATTTCGGCCTTTTCTTTGTCGGCCAGGTCTTGGCGTGCGGCTTGTTCAAAAGCGGCAATGGAGTCTTTGCGCTGTTTGATCAGCTTGTCCACGATGGCCACCACAGCCACATCGTCGAGCTCAACGCGTTCGTCGACTTCTTTTTGCTTCATGGCCGACAACAGCAAGCGGATGGTGCCCAGACGCTCGGCGTCTTTGGCCCGCATGGCGGTTTTCATGTCTTCGGTGATCTGTTCTTTCAGGCTCATGAGAGGCTCCTGGGTATTCAAAAGTGGGGAGGCATCAACGAAAAAGCCCGCCTGAGCGTCCTCCAGCGGGCTTGTTTGCAGACCTTTTCAGGCCGTGCAAAAGAAGATCAATACATCTTCTTGGGCAATTGCATGCTGCGAACGCGTTTGTAATGACGCTTCACAGCAGCTGCTTTTTTGCGCTTGCGCTCGGTGGTTGGCTTTTCGTAGAACTCGCGGGCACGCAAGTCTGTCAGCAGGCCGAGTTTTTCGATGGTGCGCTTGAAGCGACGCAGTGCAACGTCAAACGGCTCGTTTTCTTTCACGCGGATGGTGGTCATTGAATCAATTTTCCAAAAATGTGCCGGCTGCAGTGACAAGGGAGATCGGGCCCCTGAAACCCAGTTTCGGCGGTTCCCCGTCACGAACTAGTATTTGGCAGACGGGGGTTTGCCAGCAAAGCCTGAGATTATAGCGCCTGCAAAACGGATGCGGCCCGACTTTGTGTGATCTGCGACATCTTGGGCCAAATCATCAGGCGGTCCTGCAAACGGTCCTGGTGTCGTCAGCCCTCTGAGCGGGGTGAATACCTAAAATGCAACACAAATGAAGCCATTTTTCACCCATTTGCCCAGTCGCCTGACCCGAATACACCGCTTGGCCGCTCTTGTTTTGGGCTTGGTGAGCCCTTGGTGTTGGGGGCAGTCCGTGCTTGCCGCGCCATCTTCAGCCCCCTCGGTGGTGGTGGTTTTGGCTGGGGGCGGTGCCAAAGGTTTTGCACATTTGGCCGTGCTGCGGCAGCTGGAGCGCGATCGCATTCCCATCGCCCGCATTGTGGGCACCAGCATGGGCGCTGTTGTGGGGGGCTTGTATGCCAGCGGCATGAGTACCGACGAGATCGAGCGCATGGTGGGGGGGCTTGACCCATCCACAGTGGCGCTGGACCAACTCAACCGGCTGGAGTTGCCCTCGCGCACACGGGCCTACCAGCAGAAATACCCGGTTGAGTTGGAGTTCGGCATCAAGGATGGCGGCGTCAGCTTTGCGCGGGGCGTGAGCGATGGCCAGCGGTTTCTGGCGCTGCTGCAAGCCTTGACGGCGCATGTGCCGCCGAATGTCCACTTCAACGATTTGAAAATCCCGTTTCGTGCCGTGGCCACGCGCTACCGCGATGGCGAGATGAAGGTGTTTGATCAAGGCGCTTTGCATCTGGCCATCCGTGCCAGCATGGCGGCCCCCGCAGTTTTTGCCCCGGTGGAGGTCGATGGCGAGACGTATGTTGATGGTGGCTTGGTCGCCAATTTGCCGATTGAAGTGGCGTTGCGCGAGGGTGCCGATGTGATCGTGGCCTCGTTTTTGGGTGCTGGGGCCGGCGAGGACAAAACAGAAGAGGCCAGCCACGCGCTGGTGGTGGCCAACCGGATGCTGGACATCCTGATTCGCCAAAACGAAAAACGGAACCTGGCCCTGTTGCGCCCCGGTGATGTGCTGATTCAGCCCGTGGTGCAGGACATCGGATTTGCCGATTTCAACCGTGCCACCGAAATCGTTCAGCGTGGTCAGCAGGCGGTTGGTTTGGTGCAAGACCGACTGGCGGCGTTGAGCGCTGCAAAGGCGGCGCAGCCCTCGCCGACCACCGCCACGCGCCTGTCGTTTGACCAGCGGGAAAAACGTATCGTGGCCATCGAAGCGCAAGGCCACAAGGATGTGTCGGAAAGCTATATCCAAGCCATGCTCGCGCCCCTGTTGGGGCAGGAATTTTCTGCCCAGCAGGCCGAGCGGTACATGGATGAGCTGTACACCAGCGGTTATTTTGATTTGGTCAGCTACACCTTGGCGCAGCAGCGGGGTGAGCGCTACAAACTGATCGTCAAGGTTCGTGAAAAACCGTACAGCCCCCATTTTTTCAAGAGCACACTGGGCTTTTCTGCCGAAGTCGACGGCATCACGCAATTCACGGCGGGTTTTGGCTACCGGCGGCCTTGGTTGACCCCTTCGGGTCTGGAGTTCTCGCTGGATGCCCGCTTGGGCACGCAGTCTGAATTGGCCGCTCGTCTGTACCAACCCTTGTCGCGTGGCTGGAGTGTCGAAGCCGGTGCCTCTTGGGACCGCAACTACTTGCCTTTGTACCGAAGTGCCATTTTCAGGGAAGAGGAGGGCACCCAGAAGTTGGCCTATTTCAACCAGACCGTACAGAGCGTGGATGCGCAATTGGTTTATGACTTTGAGCGCAAGGCGAACATCAAGTTGGGCATCACATCCAGCGCCATTCGCAGAACCTTTGATACCACGACCGATTTGACGGACAGCCAGTCGTCCAGTACTGACTTGGTCAAATACAAAGGCATCAAGACACAGTTTCAGATCGACCAGCTTGATTCCTTGAGCTTTCCGACTCGGGGCTACTTTCTGGGGGCCAGTCTGGAACAAGGGATCTCGGGTTCCCGCTACAGCGGTGGTCGCTTGACTGCCAAATGGGCCCGTTCGGTGGGGCCGCATATTGTCAATTTGGGCCTGAATCTGGCTCAAGACCGCGTCACGCTCGACTGTGACAACTGCCGCTCACCCAGTCAGTTGATTTTGGGTGGTTTTCAAAACATGGGGGCTTACCGCATGGGGCAATTGTCCGGTGACCAACTGGCGCACTTGCAAACCACCTACATGTACCGTTTAACCGATGGCGGTCTGTTCAAGCAAAAAACCTATGTCGGCACGGTGCTGGAGGCCGGCGACGCTTGGTACAAAAATGACGCGATGCGTTGGCGCTACAGCGGCACGGTCTTTGTCGCGGTAGACAGCAAAATTGGAGACATCTACTTGGGCGCTGCCAGAGGCTCTGGCAGTTCCTATAACCTGTTTTTGCAGTTAGGGCGGCGGTTCAATTACTGACCGCTGTAGGCAAAGCCTGGGCACAGGCATGGCCACTGGCCCACGCCCATTGGAAGTTGTAGCCGCCCAGCCAGCCGGTCACGTCAACCACTTCACCGATGAAGTACAAGCCCGGCTGTTTGGACTCCATGGTCTGCGAAGACAGGTCACGCGTGTCGACTCCGCCCAGCGTCACTTCGGCTTTTTTGTAGCCTTCGCTGCCTGTTGGCGTGAGCGTCCAGCTGGACAGCGCCTCGGCCAGCTTGTTCAAGGCTTTATCGGGCACTTCGGCGCAGGTGCGTTGCAAAGCCGTATCTTGGCTGACCCAAGCCTCGGCCAGACGGCCGGGTACCAACGCGGACAGCTCGTTACCCAGCAGTTTTTTGGAGCGCAGCTTGGCCTCCTGCAAACGCTCGGGCAGGTTCACCTCGGGCGCCAGATTCAAACGGATGGGGCAGCCCTCTTGCCAATAGCTCGAAATTTGCAGCACGCCCGGCCCTGACAATCCCCGGTGGGTGAACAGCAAGTCTTCGTCAAACTGCATGCGGGCTTTTTTCTCGCCTGTGCTGATACCGACGGGCAAGGCCAGGCCCGCCAGCTCGGCATAAGGTGCCCAGGCGGCGCCGTCAAACGTCATAGGCACCAGGCCCGGTCGGCGCTCGACCAAGCGCAGCCCAAATTGCGTGGCCACCTCATAACCCCAGCCCGTGGCCCCGATTTTGGGAATAGACAAACCGCCGGTGGCCACCACCAGCGAGCGTGTCTGCACCGGTCCTTGTGACGTGTCCAGTTCATAGCGGCCATCGGCCAGGTGGCGAACCGCTTGCACGCCACAGCTGCTGCGCAGCGTCACGCCACCTGCATGGCACTCGGCCAACAGCATCCGGATGATGTCTTCGGCCGAGTGGTCGCAAAACAACTGGCCTTTGTGCTTTTCGTGAAAGGCAATGCCGTGTTTTTGCACCAGATCAATGAAGTCCTGCGGGGTGTAACGCGACAGGGCAGATCGGCAAAAGTGGGGGTTTTGGCCGATGAAGTGTTTTTGCGGTGCCGATGCATCTAGCAAACGGTTGGTGAAGTTGCAACGTCCCCCGCCCGAGATGCGGATCTTTTCGGCCAGTTTGTCACTGTGGTCCAGCACCAGCACTTTCAGACCGCGCTGGCCTGCGACACCGGCACAAAACAAGCCGGCAGCCCCGGCACCCACAATCACAACGTCCCATGTATTCATGGGCATGGAGTGTAGGGCCAAGGCGCTCAGGCCAAGTGGCCTGAGCTTGAGTCGATCAGGACTTGCCGCCCATGAGGCCTTGCAACATGCCCAGCCCCTGGGACATGAGGTCGCCTTCTGGCAGTTGACCGTTTGGGGTGAGTTTGTCGACCAGACCGGGCAGGTGTTCAGACAAAGAAGAGGCCATTTGTTCGGTGGACAGGCCGGTTTTTTCAGCCAGCGCTTGCAAAGGGCCGTGACCCAAGGCGGCTTGGATTTGCTCCATCGAGATGGGCAAGTTGCTGCCATTGCCGATCCAGGAGCTCACGATGTCGCCAAGGCCGTGGCTTTTGAACGCGTCCATCAGACCCGACAAGCCGCCGAATTGGGGGGTGCTCAGCACTTGGCTGAGAGCGCCCATCAGATTGCCGCCTTCAGAAGAGGCTTGTGTGTTGGATAAAGCGCCGACCACTTGGCCCGCGATCGAATCAAAAAGTCCCATGATTTCTCCCGGTTGTGCACACCCGGCGGGTGATGCAGGCAGGAGTCTAGGTGCGATGAAGGCGCTTCAAGAAGAGGCCAGTCATCCAATTGTTTTCATTTGTAAAGAGGGCTCATGGGCGCTTGACTCAGGCCATGCGCTGTCCTGAGGACGCTGTTGTGACCGGGGTTTGCCATGCCCGCGCACCTTGCACCACATCCCCCACCACGATGATGCTGGGGCTGTGCAGGTCTTCACCTTGCACTGTGGCCACCAGCTCACCCAGCGTGGTCAGGGCTTGGCGCTGTGTGGGCAAGCTGGCGTTTTGCACCACGGCCACTGGCGTGTGCCCGGGCAGGCCCTCCAGCAAACCCTGGCAAATGTGCGCCAAGCTGCTCACGCCCATGTAGATCACCAGCGTCAGCTTGGCTTGGTGGGCGGTGTGGGCCAGTTGCACCCAGTCGGTGCCCGTGTCACCGGGTTTGGCGTGGCCCGTCACAAACACCACGCCGTGCGCGTGCTCGCGGTGCGTCAGCGGCGCGCCCAAACTGCTCATGCCCGCCAGACCCGAGGTGATGCCGTTGACCACCTCCACCTCAATGCCTGCGGCGCGCAGGTGTTCAACCTCTTCACCACCCCGCCCAAAGATGAACGGGTCGCCCCCTTTGAGCCGCACCACATGCTCACCTGCTTGGACGGCCGTGATCATCAGCTTGTCGATGAAGGCCTGCGGCGTGCTTTTGCAGCCCCCGCGTTTGCCCACGTGCACGATGCGGGCAGTGGGCGAGGCATGGGTCAGCACCGCGTCATTCACCAGGTCATCGACCAGCAGTACGCTGGCGCTGGCAATCATGCGGACGGCTTTGAGCGTGAGCAACTCCGGGTCGCCCGGACCTGCGCCCACCAGCGTGCAGCGGCCTGATGTGTGCGTGCTCATGGCTTCACCTCTTGCAGGATGTGCTGCACTTGCAGCGCCAGTGGGGCGGGCACAGGCAATTCGCCGCGCAATACCCGCTGGATGTATGTCGCCGTGGCCGCCGCATCGGTGCTGGGCAGGTCGGGCAATTGGGCCAGTGGGCCTTCTTGCTGTGCTTGCACGCGCTGGGTTTGGCCGCCTTTGAAAACGTCCATCGCCGGGGTGCGCCGGGCGTCGGCCACGGGCTCGCCCTCGGTGCCGCGAAGCAGCAGGGCGTGTTGCCCGGTCAGCGCAAACGTGGCTGACATGGACTGCAAATATTCGGGGTGCGTGTAGCTGCTCACCACCAGGCCGGCGCCATCACAGGGGTTCATGAGTTTGACGAGGCTGTGCCCGGGGTTGCGCAGGCCCACCGCGCGGCGCACCGCCAGCAGATTCTGCAGCCCAGCGTTCAGCGCGCCCGTGGGCACAAACACCACTTCTTTGGTTTTGACATGGGCAGATGCGCTGCATGCCGCCACACCCAGCTCGGCCAGCACCGCTTGGCTGCTCACCCGTTTGTCTTCGGTGGCCGTGCCGTGCACCACCACCGCCACACCCTCGCGGGCCAGAAGCAGGGCCAGCAAGGGCGTGAGCACGGGCAGCTTGCGGGCACCGTTGTAGCTGGGCAGCACCACGGTGGGGGCGTGATTTGTGCGAATCTTGTTCAACCGAGCGTGTGTGGCATCCAGAAAACCCGCCATCTCTTGAGGCGTCTCGCCCTTGATGCGCATGGCCAGGCAAAACGCACCCAGCTCCAGATCACTCACTTGCTGGTCGAGGATCTGGCCCATCAAGTCCGCCGCTTGCTCGCGGTCCAGCGCCCGTGCGCCGTCTTTGCCGCGCCCGATGTCCTTGATGTAGTGCCCGATTCCCATGCCACGCATTGTGGGGGAATCCATCTAACTGTTGGTTATATGGGTATGGCGTTCAGGCCGGTGCCATGCCGTGCTGCCGCTTGAGCGCGTCGCACGCGGGTGATTGCCAAAAAGCCAGCAGCGCACGCATGGCGTCTGGCTGGCTGCAGGTCGCGGCCACCGAGCCTGAAAACGTGGTGATGATCTCCACCTCGGGTGGCAGGCCGCCCACGATGGTGATGCCCGCCACGCCCAGCATTTCGCTCAGTTGCTGAAAGCCAAGCGCCACCACACCCTGGGCCACCAGCGAGCCCACAGGTACACCGGGCTTGGCCTGCACGACGCGCGGTGCGATGGTGTCGGCAATGCCCCAGGCCTCGAACTGTTTGGCCAGTTGCACGCCGCTCGGGCCAGTCGAATAGCCCAGCGTGGGCGCGGCCAGGATGGCGGTCTTGAGTGCGGCTTCGGTTGAGATGTCGGGCACGGGTTGCCCCGCAGGCACGGCCACAGCCACACCCGAGCGCACCAGGTCGGCGCGGCTGCCCGTCAGCACATGGCCGTTGGCGATCAGTTTGTCGATGGCGTCGCTGGCCAGCACCACGCCGTCAAAGGCTTCGGCCGCCTGGACGCGTTTGGCCG
>JACCDW010148191.1_pt1 | contig 12894 bp, 8 predicted proteins | sample 7449781 | NCBI WGS metagenome assembly JACCDW01 (sample SAMN15323449, study PRJNA562643) | freshwater metagenome | isolation source: river surface water | place: USA:Blue River Watershed | collected 2017-08-18 | reverse complement strand
TTTATTTTAAAAATAAGGGCAATTTTAGTTTCGAGGTGTATCGAAATCCCAATTACCTAGATTACAGTATTTTCCATGGCATTCAAAATTATGACCTCGTGGATGTCAATAAAGATGGCAAAATGGAGATCTTTCCAGGAGGGGAACATTATCACTGGGAAATGGGTGGAGCTGTTAATTATCCCAAATTGTTGTTTTGGATGGATAAAAACAACAATCACCGCGTAGGACTCGATTACAGTAAAGGGGAATTAAAATTGAACCGCTATTATTCTTTTAAAGACCAAAATTACCTGATTGATGAAGTAGCTAAAATTGATATTTCCACAGAAAAAGCGAAGGATCCTAGTAATATTTTTGACTCGATTCAGTCGATTGGATCTGGGGACATTGACAATGATGGCGATGTGGATTTGGTCCAAATGGCACACAGCACGAGTGGACGTTACTTTTCCGTGATGCTGAATGATGGCAAGGGTAACTTTACGTTGACAAAAACGAAGACCGACATTACTTTTCCGGAAGGCCGACTGATCTTAGACGATTTGAATCAAGACGGGAAATTGGAATTGTTGGGCGTCGGGAAAAAGGGAGATTCGAAACAATTGTATTTATACCAATACGATAATTTGGGAGGGACGAGTTTTGATTTTCAAAATCCCAAACAGCTCGATTTGGTGTATAATGCAACGGATCCGATTAATCCAGGAAATCAAAGTTTGCGGTCCTTTAAAAAGCAGGATTTGGATGGCGATGGGAACCCGGAATTCATTTGTTATTTGACGAATCAATATTCAGGATTGGGTAGTTTGGATTTTCAGCCTACTAAATTGGCATTAATTGAACCGCACAATCAGGTGCTTGTTTATACGAATACCAAAGGTGTTTTGAGCAATACGACGACCAAATTCATTCCGGATCAAAAGAATTTAGGCAAATGGTTTAGTAATGAAAGTGGCATGTATTTCATGGATCTGGATTTGGATGGAAATTTAGATTTAGTGCCGTTTGTTAATACGCTGGAACCCGTTTATTTGTGGAATGGAACGTCAGATTTTCAATATTTCAGTTTTAACCCTACAACGAAGAAGTTTGAGTACAAAAGCAAACCCAATTACATTTCATTATTCCCAACGTCAGATAAAAATTATGGTTATGTGGCTAAAAATTTAGGGCGCTACGCTTATGATTATGCGGATTTAGATGGCGATGGGGCATTGGAAGTGATTCAGCCATCGGTTAATCTAGATTTAGATCCCAATGTGAAGGGGAGGGAAAATTATCTGTTGATCATTAAAGATAAAGCCTTAGATAAGCGCCCAGATGATGATGGCGATGGTGTGAAAAATGTTCAAGATAAATGTCCTAATACCGTCGCAGGAGCTAAGATTGATGCGACTGGTTGTGAAATTGTGTTAGCCACAGCAAAAGAAGATGTTGGTCTACTCATTTCACCCAATCCATTCGATCAATTTGTGAAAATTACGTACCCCACTAGTTTTGGTTCTTTTGTTACGGCTGAATTGACGGATATCAAAGGGGCTTTGGTTTGGAGGAAAAATCAGGTGACGAATGATGAGCCATTTGATCTGTCATTCTTGTCGGCAGGCAATTATTTCATGAAAGTGTTGTCGTTGACGACGGGGCAGTCGCAGATTATTAAATTAAGTAAATCAATACATTAATGAAACGATTACATATTGCAATTTTATGCATGGCTTTAGTAGCCTGCTCCAAAGAAGTTTTAACCCACAAATTAAGCACAGACGCGAGTCCCATGAACGGCGGAACCGTTACGCCTCCCGGGAATTCCTATGAGCATGGGCAACAGGTAAATCTAACGGCTACCCCGAGTGGTGAATATCTTTTTAAGGAGTGGAAAGGGAGCGTGACAGGAGCAACGAATCCGACGAGTTTGGTGATGGATGCCGACAAGCAAGTAACGGGTGTTTTTGAGAAGCGCCAATATCCATTGACGTTAACGATTGAAGGGAATGGAACGGTGAAAGAGGAGGTGATTGCGATGGCGACACAATCGCAGTATCCGTCGGGGACCACGGTGAAGTTGACTGCCAAAGCCAATCCTGGTTCCACATTTAGTGAGTGGAGGGGAGACATTACAGGGAAGGATTCAGTTTTGACAACAACGATTACCAAACCTATTAGTTTAACGGCGAAATTTTTGGACCGGCCGCTGGTACCTGCCATCAATACGGATATATTTCCTGATTTAAACTGGAATGATCACGTGGCTGGTCGCAATGCTCCTTATGATTTTAATCAAGATATGATTCCGGATATTGTGACATACCGCCGAGTTTCAGAAAAGTCGATACTTCCTTCAATATTTCAAATAAAAGATTATTCCGGTTCGAGCTTGTATACATTTAATTTGAAGGATTTTAAACCGGCTGCGCGTGATTCCCTCCAACACATTATCATCGATTTTCAAGATTTGAACAATGACGGTTATGCGGATTTTGGTTTATCCTACATGGGTGAATGGTGGACTGGACAAAACGGGGCTCCAGGAAGTACCGTGAAATATATTGGAAACAATATTTATTTACTTTTGTCCAAAGGGAAGTTGCAGTACGATGCGGTTGAAATTTTAGATGCCCCGAATAAGCCGCTCTCTTTTAACATTAACTTGTTTGATTGGGATTTTGATGGGAAGCAAGATGTTTTGCTTTCGGATTTAGCCAATGGTGATTATTTGAAAAATCTGGGTGGGAATAAATTTGAACGAAGTAAACTGCCGGCCTTTCCATTTAAACAAGGGATGTCCAATAAAGTTGATTTTGATAAAGATGGTAAACCGGAATTCATTAATTTATATGTTAATGAATTCGATGAGAATAATCGTCCCAAGTCATCAGATAACTCTCAAACATTATCCGTCCTTTCCTCGAAAGGAGTTTCGAGCTATCCTGTAGTAGGTAAGACCATAACCAAATACGTGTATATTTTGGGGGATATTCTATCAGCCGAACGCATTAATATGGTGGATGGCGACGGAGATGGGGACATGGATTTGGTAGTAGGCAGTTTACGCGCCAAGCCCAATGCTCCGTGGACTTATGTTCAGGACTATTTCGAAAATACAGGGAAGCAATTTGAATACAGACCTGGTTACATCGAAATGGATGAAAATCTTATTGGCGAACTTCAAGTTTGGACCGGCGATATTGACAAGGATGGCGATGTAGATCTCTTTTACCCAACCTATCGGAAAAGCCAATTGAACGCGAATCATGGGGGGTATTTTTGGTGGGAAAATACCAAAACGGGTTTTAAGATTAATAAGAATTTTTATTTAAAATATTAATGAATAGAATAGCTTTTGCATTGATTTGTGTCGGCTTATTAGCTTGTAGCAAGGAAGTATTAACACATAAACTCAGCACTGATTCTAGCCCCATGAACGGCGGAATCGTTACGCCTCCCGGGAATTCCTTTGAGCATGGGCAGCAGGTCACTTTGTTAGCAACACCTACCGGAGAATACATCTTTAAGGAATGGAAGGGGAGTTTGACGGGGACAACGAATCCGACGAGTTTGGTGATGGATGCCGACAAGCAAGTTACGGGTGTTTTTGAGAAGCGTCAGTATCCCTTGACATTAACAATCGAGGGGAATGGAACGGTGAAGGAGGAGGTGATTGCGATGGCGTCACAATCGCAATATCCGTCGGGGACGACTGTGCGTTTGACAGCACAAGCGGGTGAAGGCTATGTTTTTAAGGATTGGTCGGGTGATCAGGCATCAAAAGAAAACCCGATTCAATTGATTATTCAAAAGCCGGTCAGCCTAACGGCTAATTTTGGTCTTAAACCATTTGTGCCACAAGGATATCCGATCAAGGGGGTGAATTTGACTACCAAATTTGCAACGAATCAACGCTTTTTCCCAGGCCAATATTTAACTTCACCTGTCGCTCAAAAAATGGGAATTCAAATTGGCCAATATCCTGATGCTCATATCTATAATTATTGGGATCCATCGAAAGCTTACTTGGATTTTAATCAAGATGGCCGATTGGACATGTTTGCGTTTTTGACACATTCTGGGAACAATGTCTTTGGAGATATTCCAGGTAAAGTGTTTTTGATTAGTGATGTATTTGGTCCGAAACCTATAATAACTCAACATGAGTGTAGCACTCGATTCATGCCTCGATTAAGTACGATTGATGTCGATAATGATGGTCGGATGGAAATTTTGTTTACCTCTGAGGATGATCACATGTTACAAAATGGCACTGCAGGGCCTCCTTCTCAAACGAAATATGCAATCATTTCAAAAGATGGCGCTGTAACCTACAAGCCCTTTGGGGAGAAACAATCCATTCATGGTCAGACTTATGGTGACATAGACAATGATGGAGATGTAGATGTGTTTAATTGGCGGAATGCCTATACACAAGTAGATGGTAAACCAATGCCTTCAATGCCCATAATCTATTTAAATGATGGACAAGGTAATTATACGCAAGTGGACTCTTATCAGAGTATAATTGGTCTTAATGAAATTGTCAAAGATTTGGGCTATGGATATCGAAATTATGGAGCTATCGCAATCGAATTATTTGATATCGATGGTGATTCCAATTTAGACTTGCTGGTAGGTGGAGATCACCGAATTAAAACTTATGAAGCATGGAATTATGGGCATAATACTACGCGTGTTTATTGGGGCTTAGGCAAAGGAAAATTTGATTTTTTGAATAATTACACGGATTTGCCAAATGATTATGCCGATAATTACAATTCGCCTACAGGAGGCGGAATGGAGCCATTGGGTTTTAGTTTTTGGGATTATGATCAAGATGGTGATATGGATATACTCTCTACAATTACACCGGATTACGGTGGATATGTACTTCAATTGCACGAGAATAAAGGAGGGAAAAAATTTGTTGATGTTACCAAAGAGAAAATAACGGGATACATTGATCGCTTTACCCGAAATGTTGCAGCTCCAGCTGGTAGTTTTACGAACTTTTACAATATTCGATTCTTTGATAAAGATGGGGATGGTGATTTAGATATTGTGCCAGACGCCGTTGCGATTTGGGGCTTTTGGACGACAAGCTTGCCCACAAATTTGTATTGGGAAAACCAAGGTGGAAAATTCGTGCGAAAATAATTTTATCTTGTGTCATATTCGCTTCAATGACTATGAACAAACGCCAATTTCTCAAATCCACCCTCGGCCTCAGCCTTGCGCCTTCGTTGGCAAAATTACTCGCTCAACCCGCTGCGGCTGACGATGAGTTGTATTGGGCTCAAATTCGAAAAGCCTATCGCATCAAGCCGGATTACATTAATTTGGAAAATGGCTATTACAATATCCTTCCTGAGGCCACACTCGAAAAACACATCCAGCATATTCGAGATGTGAATTACCTGGGTGCTTTTTACATGCGGACGACGCAGTTCCCCGACCGCAAAGCGATGAGTAAACTCGTCGCGGAAGTTGTACATTGTTCCCCGGATGATCTGATTTTGACCCGGAATACGACGGAATCCTTGGACATGATTATCGGAGGTTTTCCCTGGCAAGCTGGTGATGAAGCCGTTTTCGCTATCCAAGATTATGGTGCGATGCAGGATATGTTTGAGCAGGTTGCTCGCCGACATGGCGTCGTGTTAAAAAAGGTGTCGGTGCCTTTGCATCCCGCGAATGATGAGGAAATCGTCGAGCTTTATGCGAATGCGATTACGCATAAAACCAAATTGCTCATGGTTTGCCACATGGTCAATGTGACGGGCCAAATCCTGCCCATTCGCAAAATATGTGACATGGCTCATGCCAAAGGCGTGGAGGTTATGGTCGATGGCGCCCATGCCGTCGCACATATTGAATTCAATCTCCCCGATTTAGCCTGCGATTATTACGGGGCAAGTTTACATAAATGGCTCGCCGTCCCTTTGGGCGTCGGGATGCTCTATATGAAACCGGAACATATCAAAAAGATTTGGCCGGTGTTTGCCGAAAATGAAAATGCGGCCAAAGGTATCGAACGCCTAAATCACCTCGGAACCAATCCGGTGCATGCGCATTTGGCGATTCAGGATGCGGTGGAGTTTTATCGCCAACTTGGCCCTGCTCGGAAGGAGGGGCGTTTGCGATATCTCCAACAGTATTGGACCAAACAGGTGCGAAATGTTCCAGGTATAAACCTAAATACCCCCGAGGATCCTAAACGTCACGGGGCCATTGCGAATGTAGGCGTCGCCAAACTGAAACCTGCCGAACTAGCCAAGCGCCTTTTGGACGAACATAAAATCTACACGGTGGCCATCGATGGCAATGGCGTTCATGGTTGCAGGATTACCCCTAATGTCTTCACGAGCACCGCAGAACTCGACCAATTGGTTCGGGCACTAAAGGCTTTGGCCTAAAAAAGGCAGCTCATAGGAAGCTGCCTTAACTGATTATTTGCCTTTTTTCTGGGCGGCCATCCATTCCATAATGCTGACGGGTTTGCCGTTTACCCGCACGTAGGAGCCATCCAAATCCGTGCGTGGTAAATTTTCATGAAGGTATACCCAAGACCAATGGCCATTGTATTGGAAACCTGGACCTCCATAGAAATTTGTAATATCATTTACGTGATCATAATAGGTGAAGTGTATGTTTTTCGCACCTAATTTTTTAAGTCGATCGAATACAGGAACTACTGTCAAATCTGGAATAGTTGTCATGTCGTCTTTGGAATGAACAAACCAAATAGGTACATGTTTAATTTTTTGTAAATCTGTATCAGTGAGGTATTCAGATTTATAAGCTAATGCGCTAATGTATCCTGCAGCAAAATATTCAGGGTATAGCAATATTAATTTTAGGGCCATGTAACCGCCATTTGAGCAACCTCCCACATAAATGCGATTAGGGTCTATTTGTGGATTGGATTTTACATAGTCTTTTATTAGTGCCATGATACCTTCGTTGTAGATGTCGTTGTCTTTTCCTTGGGTCCCCACACCTTGATTATTGTGCATCCATGCTCCTGGACATTGAGGAGATAGGACAAATGCCCCTTCAAAAATAGCTTGTATAGCTGGAGCAGCATAATTAGCGGCTTTATTCCCCAATAATGGTATTGTCGGATCTGTTCCTCCTTCACCACCGCCGTGCAGCCAAATGATTAAGGGCGCTTTATCCTTTGCTATTTTGGGACTAAATGTCGCATAGGACATGGTTAATTTCTCGTTAAAGGTATACTTTTTAGTCAAATCAAATTGGTCTATGAGCGGCATGATTCGACCGGTTGGCGTATCCCAAATTTGTTGGCTTTTAGGATGTAGAACCGTTACTGAATAATCTACCCAAACATTTCCTTTACCTCGAAAATACTGGATAGGGGAGGAAATGGGTAATTGTGGCCCGACTGCAAGTACAAGCGTAATGTTTTTGCCAGTTTTTAAACGATTTCCCTGTTCATCAGAAATGTATGCACCAATGATATCACGTTTATTTTGGTCGTCTGAAATGCTGCCGAAAGTTGATTTTCGTGTCACAAAGACCTGGTATTCTGAAGAGTTTACTTTTGAGGTGGTATCAGATATTTGTAAAATAATCTTGTTAACTCCAGCGCCCCAATCGAAACCTTCTACTACGATTTTATAAGTTCCCGTGGGTTTGGCAAAAGCCATTAAGCTGAAAAATAGCATTAGTATGCTGAGTGTGATTTTTTTCATGCGTTCATAGGTTTAAACTGATTAGTAAAGTAAAATTTTTCACAATATATTCAAAAAAGCCCGCGTTCTGCGGGCTTCTCTTTTAATATACTTGATTCACTGTGACAATCAGCGAAGGTATCGCAGGCCTTCTCGGAATGCTTGTTGCAGGCGTGTAGGCGATGTAAATCTGCGGATTTGATACGCTCCACATGAGTTCTACTTGATCACCCGCGGCAAGATTTTGGAAGAAATTCCACGATGCGACAACCGCAGCTGTACTAACTCCCCCAGAAATAATCATTTCAGTCAATGATGCGGGGACATCTACCCCATTTTTTCGTAACCATATTTTGATGGCTTGGATTGTGGTTCCTGCGCTTCGGTCAACTTGCGCAGAGAATTGGATGTTGTAAATTCCAGCATTGGTAAATCGTAGCTGTGAATTATTCTGAACAGTTACACCGGCAGCAAAATCGGTATTGCTCAACTTCATGGCTACTGCTGAATCGGCTAAGGCGGCCGTTTGATTCGTTACATCATAAAAGCTACCATAACTCACGGGACTAAATGCCCCCGTGCCATTGCCACGAACCAAACCAGTTAGTGTACTTACACCTGTTCCGCCATTGGCTACGGAAATGTTGCCGGTCAACTTCGACGCTTGCAAGGAAACGATTTTCGCATCGGTTACGTTGGCGTCTACAATCTTGCTAGTTGTCACAGTGCTATCTGCCAAATTTGAATATTTCACGGCATTCGCGGCTAATCGAGGTAGCGTTGCCGATCCGGTTAAATCACCGGCCAACTGGACTTTACCTAGTTGACTAGCTGTGGCGTTCGGTGTAGTTTGTGCGTCCACGTAGGTTTTTACAGCCTTTTGAGATGGGTAAAGGTCATCGCTAGGAGTAGAAGCACCTAAGTTGGCCGCCACCGCTTTATTCGCCAGATTTTCTTTCAATGCTAAAGCGGGTACGGTAGGAGCGGAGGCCGTACCTGCCAAGTCTCCCGCAAGCTGCAATTTGCCCTGAATTAATGTTGTTGCTTCAGGGGTTGTTTGGGCGTCCACGTAAGTCTTAACCGCATTTTGCGTAGGATAAAGTGTTGTACTGTTGCCTAAGTTTAAATTATCCGACTTGTTGGCTAAATTTTCCTTTAATACCAAAGCCGGTACGGTAGGAGCGGAGGCGGTGCCTGAAAGGTCACCGGCCAACTGAACTTTTCCCTGTATTAGGGTTGTCGCTTCTGGAGTCGTTTGTGCATCGATATAAGTTTTGACTGCTTTTTGGGTTGGGAATAAAACATCACTTGGATTTGTTGAACCCAGGTTCACGGCAGTGCTCTTGTTGGCTGTGTTCTCTTTGGTCGTTAATGCGGGCACCGTTGGGGCAAAATAGTTTCCTGCCAAATCTCCGGCCAAAGTAATTTTACCTGCAATGGAATTGGTTGCCGGTACCGTAGTTTGGGCATCAATATACGTTTTAACAGCCCGTTGACTTGGATAAAATCCATCTTGGGGATTTCTACCACCTAATTCTGTATCAAGTGAACGGTTTTGAAGTCGTTCATAGGTTAATCCTAAACTTTGGATGGCCATGTTCGTTTCTCCCACTTGCGCATTTAAATAATCAAGTCGATTCGTTTGTGTCTCATTAACCTTATTGATTGCAATGATTGACTGATTAATAACGGCAACTTGAGTAGAGGTCTGTGAATTTGAGGATTGAATGCTTTGAATATCTTGCTGGGTCTTTAAGATATCTGCTTTGATGGGATCAAGATCCTTTTTTGAAGCAATTTGAATGTCATCCGTAAACTGCGATAATTTCGTAGGTGCTGAGCGAACATTTTGGTAGTCGACACTTTCCGCATAAAGTGCATAAGCAGCATAATTCAGTGCTTGCGTGCTGACCATCGTAAAGGTTTTTCCTTGGTCAAAACTAACATCCACCTTAAGTTTCTTTGGATTTGCATCCCAAATAATTGCATCAAATTTGCTGTATTTTCCCGTATTTGAGCTATTTCCAGCACCAATATTCAGATTCACTAAGCCATAAGCATCCGACTTCGTGCATTGTACTTCTTGGTAATCCAATTGGCCACTTTTATCCAATAAACTGAATTTGATACAAACATCACTAGATCCATAAGGGAGGTTGGAAATCGTATTTCCAGGTACGTCAATTGGATTCGGATTGAGAATAACGGCTTGGTAATTCAAACTTTTGCTTTGTGCCAAACTGGAAAATGCCAAAAGGAACAAACAGAAAATGCGTATATAGGTCAACATAGATGGTCTTATGGATTGATTTTAATGCCCAATGAAATGGTTGTTGGGATAATGCGTAAGTGGTTCACCGGATAATCGGGTTCCTTTACGGAGCTCAAATATTGGTATTTAACAAATCCACTGACAAATTTGCTCAAGTGGTGCACTAAGGCAATCGAATATCCGCCATAGATTCGAATCTTCGAAAATTGTTGTTGCTCGTCCAAAGGCATGTATTGATTCGCGATATATTGATTCCCGTTCCACATTTTGGCTACGGACACAATACCTTTTAGGTCCAAGGAGATTGCTTGGTTGATCGGAATTTCAGGGCCTATTTCCCCTGTAATTCCCAGGTGGTCGGCTTGATAGCTCAACGCAATTCCTTGCGTGTTTCCTACACTATTGTATTGATTATATGTGAATCCAAACGCATATTTAATCGTGGGAACATATAGTGGATTATCGTCTTTTTCTGTCGCACCTAAATGCTTGGAAATTTTCCAAAGGACATTCTCTCTTTTGAGTTGAACGTGTAGGCCCGTGGCGGGTTTTAGGTAGTCGACGAGTGTACCGTTAAGGTTTTGGTATTGGTATTCGGTGGAGTTTCCTCCCACTTCGAAAACCAATTCTTGTGCGTTTGCTTCATTGAGTAAAAGGCAAGCAAACAATAGAATTAGGATGCGCATGAATGTGTGATAACGTTTTACGAAGATAGTTAATTAACACGCATTCCACATGATTTTCCCGCAATAAAGCCTGTTGTCCATGCGCCTTGAAAATTGAAACCACCCGTGATGCCATCGATGTCACAAACTTCACCCGCAAAAAAGAGACCTGGTACTAATTTGCTTTGCATCGTTTTTGCTTCAATTTCCGCGAGATCGATACCGCCTGCGGTGACAAATTCTTCTTTGAAAGTTGTCTTCCCTTTAACTTCGTAGCGGTCGTTGATCAGCGTATTGATGAGCTTATTTGTGTTTTTTCCTGCCAAATCCAACCAGCGCGATTCGGGCTTTATTTCGTTTTTTTCCAATAGATAAATCCAAAGCCTGTTGGGAATCGGGAAGGGGTTATGGTTTTGAAGCATTTTGGCTCCATGGATTTTTTGAATCGATTGGAATGCTTGTCGGAGAGCCTCTTCCTTCATTTCATCGAGCCAATTAACTAAAATAGAACAGCAGTAATCTTTTTCTGCCAAAATTCTAGCTCCCCAGGCGGAAAGTTGCAAGATGGCTGGGCCGCTCATTCCCCAATGGGTAACAAGAAGCGGTCCTATACCCAAGAGTTTTTGTCCTTCGATGCGCACGCGGGCTTTTTCAACAACGACTCCCATGAGTGCCTTGATAGGCTCTTGCGGCATATTGAAGGTAAACAAAGACGGCACGGGTGGAATAATGTTATGACCAAAAGATTTGATGGCTGAAAACCATGTGCCTTTCGGTTGGCCCCCCACCGTAATAATGACCCTGTCCGCAAGATGAATCCCCTGATTACTCTCGATTTCAAACCCATTATCCGATTTTCGAATATGTTCAACGGATTGGTTGGTCTGTAATTCGATGCCCAATTTTCGTGCTTCATTCAGGAAGCAATCGATGATGCTTTGGGATTCGTTTGACAGGGGAAAGATACAGTTGTCGGGGTAAGTTTTCAAGGCCACTCCGCGCGATTCGAACCAGTTGACTGTGTCTTGGGCATTAAATTGCTCGAAGGCTTTGCGGAGAAACTTCTCGCCGCGCGGGTAATTCTCAGAAAGCAGTCGGTTGTTAAAAGTCGCATTGGTTACATTGCATCGCCCACCGCCGGATATTTTCACCTTCCCGAGGAACTTGCTCGTCTTTTCCAGGATGCAAACATGGGCATCAGGGAAATGGTATTTGGCTGACAGGGCGGCAAAGAAGCCTGCGGCTCCTCCGCCGATGATGGTGATTTTCAAGGGCAAATGTTTTGGCAAAAATAAGATAATTATTTCATGCGCAGCCGAGTTTTATGAAACCATTAAGCTTGGAATGCTATTTAAACCGAGTCGAATCAATCACTAAACATAATCCCGCCTGAAATACCACCAGCGCCCCTGTTCCATACCAAAACCATTCGCCACCTTGTAATTTTCTTATTCCGGCGTCGATCGCCATTGAAAGTCCACTTCCCGTGAGGAGAAGTCCGCAGGATGCTTGAAGGACCCAACGGGTCGTCGATTTCTGTTTCATTTGTCTAAAAGGTTTGAGTATATCGGTTTTCGGTTGTAATAATCATCAAATAAAAGCGGATATTCCTTCGGTCTTTTGAAATATCCCCGAAGCCATGAGTCGCGATCTCCTATATTCCAAAACGTGATGCCGTATTGCTGCTGCTTAGGTATGGCGCGGTAGGCCTGAAAAACAAGCTTCAATTTTTCTGCTTGGGCTGATTTAGCAGCATCGTCATAGACAAATGTGGAATCATTTTTGGGATTCACCGCCACATCTAATTCGGAAAAATGGATGGCAAGCCCCGTCGCGGTGGATTGCTCAATGACCCGCTGAATATCTTCGTTTTTTGCGTTGATATTGATATGCATTTGTAGCCCTAATCCATGAATGGGAATGTTGCGCGCTTGCAGGTCATGCACCATGTCCAAAATGGCTTGCATCTTTTTGGATTTCCCATCTTGGCCATAATCGTTGTAAAACAAGATCGCATTGGGATCAGCTTCATGAGCCCATTGAAAGCTTTTCGCGATGTAATCCGGAATGTTTTTCGACCAAATCGTAGGCCGTAGACTTCCATCGTCTAAAAAGGATTCATTGACAACATCCCAACCGGCGACTTGACCTTTATAATGTCTGACGACAGTTTGGATATGGTTTTTCAACATGTCTTCCCATGCTTTCTCATCGCCTGTAAAATCCTGCATCCATTTGGGTACCTGATTATGCCAAACCAAGGTGTGGCCGT
>JACCDW010512471.1_pt1 | contig 12896 bp, 9 predicted proteins | sample 7449781 | NCBI WGS metagenome assembly JACCDW01 (sample SAMN15323449, study PRJNA562643) | freshwater metagenome | isolation source: river surface water | place: USA:Blue River Watershed | collected 2017-08-18 | reverse complement strand
TAGCCCTTATTCTTCTCGCCATGACAAGGCGGGACTTCGCAGATCGACATATTGGTCCTTCTGTTGATCAAGTTGCGACCATGCTTCATGAACTTGGCTATAAATCCTTAGAAGATTTTGTTAAAGCGGTCCTACCCGAATCAATTACATTACGGGAGAAATTTGGCACTAAGTTGCCCAATCCTGTTTCAGAAGTTGATGTCATTGCAGAACTGCGTGCTCTAGCCGATCAAAATATTGCTGCTGAGTCGTTGATTGGAATGGGTTACTACGGCACGATCACGCCTCCAGTCGTTCTCCGTAATGTTTTGGAAAATCCTGCGTGGTACACCGCATACACGCCCTACCAACCAGAAATTAGCCAAGGGCGACTTGAAGCGCTATTTGCTTTTCAAACTATGGTTAGCGATCTGACCGGTTTACCGATCTGTAACGCATCGATGCTTGATGAAGGCACAGCTGCAGCTGAGGCAATGACTCTAGCTCGACGCAATTCAACGCTAAATGACGACGCTCGCTTTTTTATTGATTCTCGCGTACATCCCCAGACTCAAGCGGTCGTCGCAACTCGCGCAAAACCACTCAACATTCCGGTTGATGTTATCGATCTAAGTACAGTATCTGATTTCTCGAATTGTTTTGGTGTCTTGATTCAATATCCAGATACCTTTGGAACGCTCTCAGATTTCGAAGAAGTTATAAACACGTTGCATGGCAATTCGGGTTTTGTTGTGATGGCAACTGATCTTTTGGCATTAACTCTCATCAAATCTCCAGGGGAGTGGGGAGCAGATATCGCCGTCGGTTCCGCGCAACGTTTCGGTGTGCCAATGGGATTTGGCGGTCCGCACGCCGGATTTCTTGCGGTGCGAAATGGCTTAGAGCGTTCACTGCCTGGTCGTCTCGTTGGGCAGAGTATTGATAGTCATGGAAATCCAGCTCTCCGCCTCGCTTTACAGACACGTGAACAACATATCCGCAGAGATAAGGCAACAAGCAATATCTGCACAGCTCAAGTTTTACTAGCTGTGATCGCCGCATTTTATGCAGCATGGCATGGTCCAGATGGACTCAAAGAAATTGCGATTCGAATCCATAAGCATGCGCGTAACTTCGCGGCTGCTCTAAAAAATAGTGGTTTTGAAATTTATTCTCCTAATTTTTTCGACACAGTAACGTTTTTCGCATCAAATGCAGATGCGCTGGTAGATGCAGCCGCAAAAGCCGGAATTAATGTACGAAAGGTTGATGGGGGAGTAAGCGTTGCTTTTGATGAGCGCACATCCGAGAAGCTGGTCGATAAACTTTGCAAGGTTTGGGCGCTCAATCGCAGCGCATCAGATGCAGTTGGCGCGATTCCAGTTCTGCGAAAATCCGAGTATTTACAACATCCACTCTTTAATTCTTACCACTCTGAAACATCGATGTTGAGATACATACGTTCGCTTTCAGATCGAGATTTAGCGTTGGATCGAACCATGATTCCTCTGGGTTCATGCACCATGAAATTGAACGCCACAACCGAGATGGAGGCCATCACGTGGCCAGAGTTTTCTGATCTCCATCCTTTTGCTCCCGCCTCACAAACCCAAGGAACGCGGCGACTCATCAGTGAGTTATCGCAATGGCTTATTGATATCACCGGTTATGACGCTGTTTCGCTCCAGCCCAATGCTGGATCTCAAGGCGAGTTTGCAGGGCTGCTTGCGATTAAGAATTATCTCGACGCAAAGGGGGAGAGCGGCCGCGATATTTGCCTCATCCCATCTAGCGCCCACGGAACTAACGCAGCGAGTGCAGTTATGGCAGGTATGCGAGTTGTTGTTATTTCATGTGATGAGCATGGAAATGTCTCTCTTGATGATCTTAAGGCGAAAATTCACGAATATGGCTCTCAGCTCGCCGCACTGATGGTGACTTACCCATCCACGCACGGGGTCTTTGAAGCGGAAATCACCACGATCTGCGCGATGATTCATGACGCTGGCGGACAGGTTTATGTTGATGGAGCAAATCTCAATGCACTTGTTGGATTAGCGCAGCCTGGAAAATTTGGAGCCGATGTTTCTCATCTCAATCTCCACAAAACATTCTGTATTCCTCATGGTGGCGGCGGACCAGGAGTGGGACCAGTCATTGCAAGAAAACATTTGGCGCCCTATTTGCCTAACCATCCATTAGATAAAAGCGCTGGTCCGCTAACTGGCCCTGGTCCTATTAGCGCGGCTCCATTCGGCTCGGCGCTGATTCTGCCAATTTCGTGGGCATATATAAGAATGATGGGTGCTGAGGGTTTAACAAGAGCAACTCAAGTCGCAATTCTTTCTGCGAATTACATTGCAAAGAAGTTGCAGCCTGCATATCCAGTTCTTTACACCGGGCAGAATGGTTTGATTGCACATGAGTGCATCGTTGACCTTCGCGACATCACCAAGCGAACAGGTGTGAGCGTTGATGACATTGCAAAACGCCTGATGGATTTTGGCTTCCATGCACCCACAATGAGTTTTCCTGTGGCTGGAACTTTTATGATTGAGCCGACCGAGAGCGAAGATATTGCTGAGATTGATCGCTTCATCTCCGCAATGCTCACCATTGCAGAGGAAATCGAAGAGATCGAATCTGGAAGAGTTAAAGTTGAAGATTCTGCGTTACGACGCGCACCACACACTGCTGCAGATGTTCTTGAAACAGAATGGTCTCGACCATATTCGCGCAGTGATGCAGCTTTTCCTGCCGGCGTGGAAACCGGAATAACACGAAGAGGGAAATATTGGCCTACCGTCGGACGAATTGATGGTGCGTATGGGGATAGGAACTTGGTCTGCGCCTGCGAGCCCATCGAAAGCCTTGCAATCAATTAGTTTTACTTTACATAATGTAGATTATCGGCTTAATCTCACACGTGCGAGGGCGATAAAGAACCCCAAAAAGAGTATCCAATGCCAACTCTCGGTCCTCTGAGCCAAGGTCTTCTTATCAGGGTCGGCAGCGCTAATTTGCATAGTGAGCGCCGTTGATTTGAATTGCGGAGCTATCGATGCGATGGTTCCTCGAGAATCTATATGAGCAGTGAAACCAGTCGTGCTCACCACGGCAAAGTCCCGACCTGATTCTGCTGCTCGAGATCTCGTGATTTGCAGTTGTTGCGCCGCCTCTGAACTTTCTCCAAATGTCGCATTATTTGTCTGTGCAACAACAAAAGAGCTACCCGTTGCACCAGCTTTGGCATGGTCATCATCCAAGACTTCAAAACAAATGAGAGATTGAAAGGGCAGGCCTTTGATCTCATGTTTTACCCATGAATTCCCAGGCACGAAATCGTTGACTCGTTTTGCGTAAGGAGAGATTGCTTCGGCTAATTCTCTCAAAGGCATATATTCCCCGAAAGGGGCCAAATCCTGTTTGAGATAACGGCTATCAATCTCTCCCGAATCTTTAAAAAGAATACTTGAATTAGTAGGCCCGTCCGCAGTTTTCTCTACCGCACCAATTAAAAGTGGAGACTTGATCTCTTTGATTAAACCAAGAATGAGTGACTGAGCCTCTAAGTTTTTTATGGGATCTACATCAGATGCATTCTCTGGCCAAATGTACAAATCTGTATTCGCTACTTTGTCGGTTTGATCTATGTGCCGTTGCAGAACTCGCATAGCGCGGTTATTGAAATCTAAACCTAAGTTATCAACCCCACCTTGTATCGCTGTTACTTGTAAAGCTGCATTATCTTGTCTTTCGGAAGAATAATTTAGAAAATAAGAGAGGCAAAAAAGAAAAACAACTAAAAAGAGATAGAACTTCTTCAAAGCGGTGATGGCAAAGGATGACGATGCTACAAGTAATGAAACTCCAGCGACGCCCAAATATGGGTAGAGGAAATTTAACGAATCTATTTGTGTGAATCCGAGCCTGCCCCAACCAAAGCCGCCAAACGGTGCTTTCATTCGCACCAACTCCAACACCGTGAAAAGTGCTGCGAAAGAGAGCGCGCTCTCCCACCGTGGCGTCCAACGGGGCAAACCAATGAGAGCAAAGATAAGACCCTGGCCTATTGCAAGTACTATCCAAGGAATCGCACCGACATAAACAGAACTCCAATGCAATAAAGCAAGGAAGAAGCTCAAGCCATCGACAAAAGAGAAAAGTAACCTTTGAGGTAACTTTTTATCCCTTAGCAAATAAAAAAGCAACGCAGCGCCCAGGTATGGCCCGATCCAAATCTCTAGAGGTGCAAATCCACACCAGAAAAAAAGGCCCGAGAGGGCAGCCAAAAGAAGATTCACCATTGCAGTGCTGCTAGCAAACGATCAACGCTTGCTCCGAGACCATAATCTTTCTTCATAGAGTCTATGTATGCACGGTTTTGCGGGGACTTAGGAATTTTTAGATCTATCTTTGGCAGTCTCACGTCTAAGGCACATGTGACCAATTTCTCGGCAATCCTCGCGTAGTTAAGATCTTCGAGAATTTTCTTGCGATGCGTTGACGCAAGCTCGTGATGTTCTGACAACGCAGCGTCAATAACGTCGCTCATAGATTGGAATTTCTGTGCGATTACCGCTGCACCTTTTTCACCGATACCTCTGATTCCTGGGAGTCCATCAGAAGCATCACCGCGAATCATGGCGTAAAGCGCATACCTCTCCCCCGGTATGCCATATTTCTCAGAGATCCAAGAAATATCGACTAAATCATGATTACTAATTCCTTTTGCAAGATATGCCACCGCTACATCGCGTTCATCATCGACGAGCTGGAATAAATCACGATCACCTGTGACAATGCGAGTAGGACCTTTTTCATGATGAGATAAAGTGGCAATGACATCATCAGCTTCATAATCATCAACGCCCACCAGAGGAATTCCTGCCGCCTCAAAGAAGTCCATAATGATGGGTATCTGAGGGGTCAACAAATCCGGTTCGGCTTCTTCTTCACCATCTTCGTCCACGCGATTTGCTTTATATTCAGGAAAAAGTTCAACGCGCCAACTGGGACGCCAATCACCATCGAGACATAGCGCTAATCGATTCGGTTGATAGTGGGAAATTAAACGTGCAGTCATATCTATGAAGCCTTTGACTGCGTTAATCGGTTCACCTTGGGGAGAAAGGAGCGTATCGGGCATTCCATAATAAGCGCGATACCAAAGAGAGGCGCTATCGACCAATAAAAGGGTCATGCGATCACCGCAGAATAGGCGATTACGCCTCTATCTATTCGTTTCATGGCGTCGCGCACTAAGTTATGCATTTCAGGCTTTGCATTAAGAAGTTGACCAAGCAAATCAATGATTTGCCGAATTGCTCTTACGAAATCTCCAACAGTGATCTCTGTTTCTCGGAGAATAGTCTGCAAACTATGACCATTAGCCCAACGGTACGCACTCCATGAAAGATCAAAATTGGGCTCACGCTGTGGCGCAATGCCATGAGATTCTTCCAAGTTCACGATCTCGGCCCACATTTTTACGACGGGCGGTACGAGATTTTCTAGCGTCTTTGGCAACCGAGGAGTTCTGCTGCGCTCCCCTCTCCCTTCATAAACCAGAGCAGACAACAATCCAACTAAATCGGGCGCAGCAATTTCGTCTAGAATTTCGGAGTTCAAGATTTCAGCCATCAAAAGGTCTGTTTCGGCATAGATCCGAGTGAGAATTTCTCCTTTGGGGGTCAATGAATCCCCGAGTAAATAATCTAAATCTGTCAAAACATTTCCAACTCGATCAAAAGTTCTTGGAATGACGTTAGTTCTACTTTCCATACGATTAGTTAATCCTGCAGACTCTCGCTCTAATCGTGCCGCTTTTTCGTATTGTCGAGCATGCGATTCGCGATCGGGACAAGGGTGACAAGGATGGTGCTTCAGGAAACGTCGATGTTCAGCGATTTCTTCTTCAATTGCGGCATGCGCCTTTCTTCTGCTTCCTGAAACAATTCGACGCTGAGAGAATTGATTTTCAAGATCTTTGATGGCTCCACGGCGCTGCATATATTCAGAGATATCCCCGAGATGGCACTCTGCTTCGCCTTTAAGTGATTTAACAACCTGTTCATTCTTCGAAATCTGACGAGCTAAGCCCACTACAGCTTTATCCGCCTGAAATTGAGCGAAAGACGATCCCAAAGATTTTCTTGCTCGCTCGCGACCAAATCGCGAAATCAAATTTGCGGTCATGTTATATGTTGGTGAAAATGATGATCGGAGCGGATAGGTTCTCGTGCTTGCTAATCCCGCAGCGCTACCGCTATCTATCTCTTCGCTCCACATGATGAGAGCATTTCCCTCGACATCAATACCTCGACGCCCAGCTCTCCCTGTGAGCTGCGTGTACTCCCCCGGTGAAATAGTTGCATGCGTCTCACCGTTCCACTTAACAAGTTTGTCCAAAACTACAGATCGGGCCGGCATGTTAATTCCAAGCGCTAGAGTCTCAGTTGCAAAAACAACTTTGAGTAACCCTCGCTGGAACAACTCCTCAATAGTTTCTTTGAACATCGGCAACAAACCTGCATGATGGGCTGCGATTCCTCGTTCCAAAGCCTGGCTCCATTCATGAAAACCGAGAATGCCGAAATCTTCATGCGGTAGTTCATGAGTTCGGATACCAATGATGCGACGTATCTCTTCCTTTTCTTCATGATTAGTGAGTGAAAGACCCTCTCGAATACACGAAGCAACAGCTGCGTCGCATCCTGCCCGCGAGAAGATGAAGTAAATAACTGGCAAGAAATTCCTATGTTGCAACTTCTCAATCACTTCCGGCCTAGTGAGCGACTTGATGGTGGAAAATTTACTTTCCTTCCAACTCTTGCTTCCCGAGCCAGGAACGCGACGAATGGAGTTTCGTTCAAGGCGGACAATTTCCGGATTGACTCGGCCCTCATCCACAAAGAGATCTAAGATCCTGTTTCCTATCAAAATGTGCTGATAAAGAGGAACGGGACGAATCTCACTCAGTACCACCTCTGTCTCGCCTCTGACTGTTTTAAGCCATTCTCCAAATTCTTCTGCGTTTGAAACGGTTGCTGAAAGTGAAACGATCTGAATTCGTTCTGGAAGATGAATGAGAATCTCCTCCCAGACAGCACCTCGAAATTTGTCAGCAAGATAATGAACCTCATCCATAACTACATAGCCAAGCTCTGAAATAGCATCAGAATCGGCGTAGATCATGTTTCGTAGAACCTCAGTTGTCATAACGACTATTCGGGCTTCGGGATTGATAGATGAATCCCCAGTGAGTAAGCCAACTTCACTCTCGCCGTAGGTTTTAACTAACTCCTGATATTTTTGGTTTGATAACGCTTTAATGGGTGTCGTATAGAAACATCGATTTCCATGCTTTTCGGCGAGAAAGGTAGCGAATTCGCCAACGATAGTTTTTCCCGCGCCGGTAGGAGCAGCTACGAGAACACTCTTTCCATCTTCGAGATGCTGACAGCCAATCAGTTGAAAATCGTCAAAAGGAAAGGAGTAATTCAACATGAACTCCGATGTCAGGGGATGTTTCTGCCGATTCTTTGCAGCCGCATAACGCTCAGCTGGACTTAAAGTACTCATGAGCGCCACGTTAAAAGAGCGTGAGGAATAACTTCTGCTCGTATTGGGAGATCACCTATTCGCTCTCCGTCTGCGTAAGCCACAGCATCTGAATGAATTTCGACTTCCTTACCGCGGATGATTTTCACAGCGGGGTGATTGATGTGACCGCCCGAGAATACTTTAGGAAAAACTTTAAGGAACTCCAATTTGGAAACTGGCCCCAAAACCATTACATCAAATAACCCGTCATCGAGCAGCGCATGAGGAGTTACCTTCATTCCTCCCCCATAACTCACACCGTTTGAGACCGCAATGAGCATTGCTTTAGTAGAGAAAGTGACTCCATCAACTCGAAATTCATAATCCTTAGGTTTGAAAGTTGAGAGTTCACGAACAATTGCAATGTTGTATTTGAGACGACCTTTTATGATCTTCATTCGATTAGCTCTCTCATTTACAACTGAATCGAAACCAGTGCTTAAGATGTCTGCAAAAATCTCTCCATTAACTCTACCGAGATCCACTTTTGTCGGGGCTTGCTTCAGATATCTTTCAAGGAGCAATAGCGGTGAATCGAGGGGCAATTCAAGCGAACGGGCGAAATCATTCCCCGTTCCAGCTGGGATGAGAGCAAGTGGAATCTCAGTGTTTACCAACTCTTGCACAGCCAAATGAACCATCCCATCGCCACCGATGACGAGTAAGCCAGATATATCTTTTCCATTTGCGTTGAGGGAACGTTTGAGATTTTGCAGCGCCTCACTGTAGCTAGAAGCTGAGATATCGATATATTCAATCTTTTTATCGTCGAGATAATTGACGATAACTTTAAGGTACTTGGCCCCTTTACCTCCGCCGGATGTCGGATTGCTTAAAAGAAGCCACATAGCTTTGTAGCCTAAACCCTTTATGCCTCGGGTGTTGGTTCATCAATTGGAGCAACGTCATCAATGGAGGCCGCTTCATCATCGCCTACCAATCGAGATTTACGATCTCGGCGCTTATCAACCAGCAAAGCAATTCCACCTGCACCAAAGTAGAAGATCACCAAGGGAACCGCCAACGCCGCCATTGACAAAGGATCTGCTGTGGGTGAAAACGCTGCAACAAAAAATGTTATCGCAAAAATTGCGAAGCGCCACGGGCGCAATATGGACTTTCCTGAAAGGACTCCAATCAAATTGAGTGAGACTAGAAACACCGGCAATTCAAAAGCGATGCCAAAAATCAGAATGAGCCGTAATACAAAGTCAAGATAGTCGTCGAAACGGATGAGGTTATTTAACGATTCTGGCGTGAAACCAAACAAGACTTCGATCGCTAGAGGCAATACGATGAAAGCTAAGGTTGCGCCAATTGCGAAGAACGGTGTGGCTGCGATGATAAATAGAATCGAATTTCGCTTCTCTTTTCGATGTAGTGCAGGCGCTATAAATGCCCAAATTTGATAAAGCCAGAATGGCGCCGAGAGAATGATTCCAGTTAGGAATGAAACCTTGAGTTGTAGATTGAGTGGACCAAGAACACCGCTGATGTACAGAGCTCCACAGCTTTCACTTCCACTCTCTTGGGCAGCTCTGAGATCACAGACTGGACTTGAAAGGGTTGTGATGATGTTGTTGTACTGAATCCAACCAACAACTGAAAAGATAACAATAAATAACGCTGAACGGATAACTCTCTTCCGTAGCTCCCGCAAATGCTCCAGCAGCGGCATTGTGCTGCGATCTCTGGATGCCATATCTCCCCACCTACTTATTGCTCAACACTCTCGTTGTGCGCGCTCATGAGCGCGAAATAGGTAGAACTATTGTGAAGGTTGGTCTCCGTCTTGGTTCTTCTTCTCTTCCTTATTGAGTTCTTTTACTTCACTCTTGAAGATTCGAAGTGAGCGGCCCAATGATCGAGCTGAATCAGGAAGGCGCTTCGCTCCAAAAAGTATGACGACAACGAGGATGAGTAAGAGCCAGTGTGAAGGTTCGCGTAAACCGAACATATCTCCGCCTTTCAGAGCTACCTAACGAGAGCGCTAACCTACCACGCACCCCCAGAGACGTTAGAGGCGATCTTGCTGAGAGTTCTTACTTAGAGCCTACTTCGCCATACAGGCCGAGTGCGTAGAGAGCCCTTTCCTTTACTGCTTGTCGAATGTCGAGCGGCTCTCGTAATTCAAGAGTCTCCGGTTCGCTGAGTACTGAACGCAGAATCCATTCTTTGTTAAATACTTCAAGATGGTAGGTATCGCCTTCAACGCGCTGAAGTTGATCCTTATTGGCAAGAAGGAAGTCTGAACTCGCTAACTTTGAAAGAAGCTTGACCTTCCAAGTTTTATCAAAAGAAGTTGATTCAATACTCGTGGCTTGGCTTCTAGTAACAGGTGAAGCAGAGATTACTTGTGAGATAACAAAACTTCGCTCTGCCTTTGCCAGGTGACAGTAACCAGTAAAGATAGATCGGTCAGGATGAATCGTAATGAAGTTGGGAGAAACAACGCGTTCCGTTCTTTCATCCTTCGCTTTATTTATGTACTCGATTGTTACATCTACTTCTTCACGAATAGCTTGTTCAATAGTCTCGAGAATATGCTTCTCGCGATCAAGAACAAATTCAATCGAGCCTGTAGGAATTTCAGCGCTAAATGAGGATGAAATTCTCTCAATCAATTTCTGAATCTTCTGGAAAATAGGATTATTTTTGGGGGTCATCTCTAATAGCGCTGCGAGAGAAATTCTGAGCGCAAGAGATTCCGACTCAGTTAAATTTCTTGGAGTACTCAAATTTTGGGGATCTCGAACCACAACCACATCATCATCGAAGGAGATATCTATGAGCTCTAACGGGGTGTAGCCCGGCAGCCCGCACATAAAAAGTAAATTCAAATCCTTAAGAATCTCCTCTTTGGAAACTTGAAATTCTTCTGCAAGGCGAGCTACCGAAATGCCCGGATGCGATACCAGATAAGGAACTAGGTCTAAAAGTCTGAGCGCACGCGCCGCTGCTCCTTCAACCATGAGACTTGGCCACCCTTTCAAGGGATTCAATGATCTTCTCTCTCAACTCAGATGGCGATTGGATGATCAAAGAATCCGAGTACCAGAGAGCTTCTTGTAGCGCATCGTTGAACTCATCGCATTCGTAAGAAACTTGCTCCCAATCCTCTGCCCACTCTGGATCCGTCAAGGCTTCAACCTTGACGACTCTTGAGCGCAAAGAGTGAGCCTTGTCTTTTCGCATAAGTGCTGAGACCACGATTGAAGAATCTGAATACATAATTAGGTAATCACGTACTTTGAAATCAGATGGAATCTCAAAGGCGCCACTCTTCTTTGAAACTTCAATCGTCGAAGTAATTCGATCTAGTTTGAAAACTCGAATATCATCTCGATCCAAATCTTCTCCAACGAGATACCAGGAACCTTTCCAAGCACTTAAACCAAACGGATTTACATTTCTTCGTTCCGCTAGAGCAGTATCCGGCTTTCGATAATCAAAAGAGATTTGGCTCTTCTGAGCAAGGGCTCGCGTAACTTCCAACAAACCCTCTTCGGTTAGTTCTGACCTCTTCAAAGGACTAACCGGGAAAGGCAATTCCGCCTCACCTAGGGAACGAAATCTTCGAGCCGCTGTATTTGCTACATTTTCAAAACCACTATCAAGCCATAAACCCAGCGCGGTTGTAATAATCGAGACTTCTTCCGTTGAAAATGTATTGAGCGGCATTCGATAAGAGTCAGGGCGAATACGGTAACCAGGTTCATCCTCAAAGAGTGGATCATGGGAAGCAACTTCTATTTCGATACCCAAATTGCGCAAATCATCTTTATCGCGCTCAAACATCCGCTCTTTCGTTTCAGAACTCCCGCTATACCCAGCCACTTTTCTGAAGATTTCACTCTTTTGCATATAGCGTTGTGTTGCCAAGAGCGCCATCGTTAAATTCACCAAACGTTCGGTTTTGGCGCTGGACATAGGGCGAGATTAGCGGCTAAAGAAGGGCTAGCATCGTTTTTAATCGTCTACTTGCTACAGTCCGCCCATGACTCAGAAGCCACAATTCACTCTTCTTGCACCAGTAGCTTTGGCCATCGTCACTTTGCTCGCTGGCTGTACTACTGATGGCGGAGCGCCATCAAATTCTCCGATGGGAACAACATCCAACACAGAAAGCGCAGGAGCAAACATGCCACAAGTATCTGGAGCGGCTAATGAAGCTCCAACCATCACTGCTCCTTCAGGTAACCCTCCACAGGAGCTTGCTGTGGAAGATGTAATCGCTGGAAGCGGAAAAGTCGCTGAAGCCAACTCAACTCTCACAGTCCATTACACACTAATGGCTTGGTCGACCGGTGAAGTTGTAGAGAGCTCATGGAGTGGAGAACCTGCAACATTCGGACTTAATCAAGTAATTCTTGGATGGCAACAAGGGATCCCAGGAATGAAAGTTGGAGGCCGACGCTTATTGGTTATACCTCCCTCACTCGGTTACGGCGAAGCAGGCGGCGGTCCGATTGGTCCAAACGAAACCTTAATTTTCGTCGTGGATCTTATCGACGTTAATTAAGGTCTGGCGTTTCCAACTGACCTTTCGAAGGTCGTCGTTTTCTCCGAATTGGCGGAGTTCCTTCCGCCAATTTTCGGGTAAATAATAAAAATCCTGTGTGTGCATTCATGGAATGCATCGGTCGTACTGCAAGTCCTTCGTGATGCCAGGGACGCAAAAGGGTTTCGAAACTCTCGGGTTCAGAAAATCTGTCAGACGCCTTGATAGCTTCAGCCACTTTCGATAATTGAGTGGTGGTAGCTACGTAACAACAGAGCACGCCGCCGGGTTTTAGCGCGCTATATGCAACTTCTAAACAATCCCACGGAGCAAGCATGTCAAATATAACCCGATCGAAATCCCCTGAAAATGCTCCATTTTGAACTTGATCATGTACCAAAGTCCAATTGCTAGGAATGTTTCCGAAGTATTTACGAACATTGTCTCGAGCATTCTCTAGAAATTCGTCGCGCATTTCGTACGAAACAAGTGAGCCATTTCCGATAGCTCTTAATAAGCTAATTGCAAGTGCGCCACTTCCCGCTCCAGCTTCGAGCACTTTAGCTCCTGGGAAAATATCAGCGAAACCCACAATCACTGCTGCATCTTTGGGATAGACAATGGTTGCACCTCGTGGCATAGAAAGAACGTAATCGTTAAGAAGTGGTCGAAGAACTTGATATTTCGTTCCAGAATTGGATACGACAGTTGAGCCTTCATCTAGTCCAATAATGTCGGCATGATTGATCCAACCTTTGTGAGAATGCCATTGCCCACCTTCGGCAAGGTAGAAGGAGTACATCTTCCCGCG
>JACCDW011545117.1_pt1 | contig 12897 bp, 7 predicted proteins | sample 7449781 | NCBI WGS metagenome assembly JACCDW01 (sample SAMN15323449, study PRJNA562643) | freshwater metagenome | isolation source: river surface water | place: USA:Blue River Watershed | collected 2017-08-18 | reverse complement strand
GGGATGACACTCAAGATTTCGTAACCAAGGGCATCATCTCGGCTTCCAATTCGAGTAAGGGTTGGCTGGTCGCTGACTTAACCGTCTCCAGCGGTAATAGTGGCGGCCCGCTCATTTCAGTCCAGACCGGTGAAATCGTTGGCGTTGTCTCGCAGGTGATATCAGCCAGCATTAAAAAGGATTACGCTTCGTCTGGCTACTGGTGTAAGGCCTTCCCGGCTGCGCGTCTGACTGAGGCTTTAGGTGTTAAGGCTTCACCTTGAGTTAGGAGGTCAAGGCGAAGCCTTGCCCCTACCCGCGAGCGTGGCTCGCGAGAGGCAGCTAGGTTGGCACGCAGTGCCAACCCTACCCGGCATGAGCAAAGCTCATGAGGTGACGCGGGGTTTTGGCATAGGGGATGGCTGGTGCGGGATGGGGGATGGGAATGCAGAAGTATACAGCCGCGTCGGTATCCAGACATAAGGCCGATTGCAGAAAGGAAAAGGGGACGGGAAGCGTAATGATGGCAGGCGGCCAAGGGCCGCAGCACAACCCCTTGTCACCGTGCCCACGTGTCCCCTGAGGAGAGCACGCAGTGCTGACCCCACCATTTCGTATCCTGATCCAACTAGGTGATGGGAGGGTTGGGGGGCTTGACTCTGGGCGGCTGTGAGGGTGTTATTGTTGATAATATTAACCCCGCCAGCGGCTGGTCCGTTGGTCCCCGCTTTTGTGCCCCAGTCCATGGGGTGTCTTTATCTTTCCCTCCGCCCTTTCCCTTCTCCGTCATGTTCCTCCGTTTCGCACAGTTCACGTCCGGTCTCGGTCTGTCCGTCCTGCTCGCCCTTGGCGTCACTGGCCTCCAGGCCGCGCCGGCGGCCCCGAAGGTGGCGCTCACCCCGCAGGAGCAGAAGTTCGAGGCCCAGTACACCGCCAAGCTGACCGGCCTGCAGGCGGAGATCGCCAAGGCTTTGCCGGTTTTGGGCGAAGAGCGAAAGGCCGCGTTGCAGCAGGCGGGTGCCGCGGTGACCAAGGCCAAGGCGGAGGCCAAGTCCGCGCAAGAGGCGCTAGGCAAGGTGGCGACCGCCAAGGCCCTCGTGGATCATGCCAATGGCAAATGGCTCGGTGGCGCGGCCAAGGGGATTGCGGCGGCCGAGGCTGCGCTCAAGAAGGCGAAGACCGAGGTGGAGCGTACGGCGGCCAACCAAGAGTTGGCCAAATGGCAGGCCAACCGCGAGGAGGGCTTGAAGGCTTTGGCCGAACGCCAAGCGGCCTTGGCTGCAGCGAAGCAGGAGGAGCCTAAACTGCAGGCGGCCAACCAAGCCGCCCAAGAGGCGCTCAGTCGAGCCCAAGCGGCCGAGCTGAGCCTCGCGACCGCGGCCTTGAAGGAGGTTGAGCCGGCCCTTTCCAGCGAGCAGCTCGAGGCCAAGCTCGTGCGTTGCGCCGTCCTGGTGAATGCGACGCCCAAGGGGCTGGCTAAGTTCGCCGCACAGGGCCCCGAACAGGCCGCGGTGGTGGAGAAGCTTTTGGCCGACGATGCGCTCATGAAGGCCATGCTGGTGGCAGGGGGCGCCGAAGGCGGACAGTACGGGATGGCGGCCCAAATCTATGCGGCGATCCAGAAGGCCAACCCGAAGGCCAACGCCGGCCTTTTCCAGCGGCTTGCCCTGGCGGTGAGCCTCGAACACGCCGTGCCCATCGAGCAAAGCAATCCGCTGGCGGTAACGAACGCCCCGGCGACGGTCGACCCGATCAAGCGCTACCAACATTTTGAAAAGGCCCAGATCGACGGCGAGCTCGACCCGGCGTTCAAGACGCTCTCGGTGTGGGAACTCCGGAACGTGGTCAACGGCGATGAGCCCGACTCCACGCTCACTTGGGGCCGCGAGATGCTGCGCACCTACCGTCCCGACCACGTGCTCAACCCCGACTACGGCTGGCGCTATTCCCGCGCGGTCAGCACCGATGTCCGCTATGGCTCGCAGAACGTGAAGGACGATCTCCCCGCGCTCCAGAAATACCAAAACATCATCAAGAACGGCGGCATCTGCGGACGCCGGGCCTTCTTCGGCCGTTTCATCCTGCGCTCGTTCGGCATCCCGACCGTCGCCCGTCCGCAGGTGGGCCATGGTGCCTTGGCCCACTGGACCCCGAACGGGTGGGTCGTCAATCTCGGCGCGGGCTGGGGCGCCGCCTCGGCCAAGGGCGTGATGGAACTATCCGACGCGGATTTCCTTTTGGAAACGCAGGTCCGGCAATTGCCGGCACAGCACATCAAGGCCCTCCGGGCCCAGTGGGTGGGCGATGCCTTGGGCGAGACCAAGTATGTCAGCCTCAAGCCCGGGAAGACGGGGCTCTGGAATCTACTGTCCGTGTACGCCAAGAAGGCCGCCGTGGCCGGTCAGGTCGCCACCCCGTTGGCCGCTTTGGGGGAGAACCTCGGTGAAGCGAATGAATCCGCGGAAGTCCGCTCCCGCGCGCTGGTCAAGGCGACGGTCACCGCGGCCGACAAGAAGGTCGGCGTGGCGGCCGATGGCACCCTCACGGTTCCTGCGGCCGCTTGCGGTGGCGCCCAGGTTCTCGGTAGCTTTGGCGGCGGCCATCAGCTCTTCTCCGGCGGCGGGACGATCACGATGGAAGTCGAAGTCCCGCGGGGCGGCAACTATGCCCTGACCGCGCGCGTGGCGACGGTGCAGGACAACCCGAAGATCAATGTGGTCGTCGGTAAGTCCGCGCCGGTCGAGATGGCCGTGCCTTATACGGTCGGCAAATGGGAGGCGACGACGCCGATCGAAGTGACGCTGGCCGCGGGCAAGAACAGCCTCCGCTTGGTCAGACCCGATGGCAGCCGTGGCTTGAGCATCCGGGAATTCGTCCTCACGCCGATCAAGTAAGCCCGCGCGGCTGAAGGGCTGCGCGGCTGAAAGCCGCGAGGGGACATGTTGGCACGGTTATCCGCGACGGGGTCAGACCCCACTAATAGGGTCAGACCCTATTAATGGGGTCTGACCCTATTGCGGAGGGTCTTTACGGTTATACATGTACAGGGTGAGGAGGATGGCGGCTGCGGCGGGGGCGTAGAAGATCAGGAGGCCAGTGGCGGCGGCGATGACGAGTCCGACAATGAGGGCTAGGCTGAGGACGACCGTGAAGTCCAAGGCTTTGCTGAGGTGTTCGGCTACCAATCCCGCCAGGCGGAAGAGCACCACGAAGGGCATGAAGGGCAGAGTGAGCAGCGCTAAGATGGGGTGTGTGGGTTCCGATGTCTCGGTCTCCACTACAGGGGTGGGCGCGGCGATCTCATAACGACGTGACTCGAAATGCGTCAGGCTAATCCACTCCGGTGTCTCCGCGCAGTCGTAGTGGTCGGTCAGCTCAAACCGGCCCGATCTCAGGCCCGCCAACACCTCCGCCCGAGTGCACACGGCAATCACTTCCGCCCGCCGATAGATGGTAATCATAGCCCCCTTATCCCGATGGAGGGAGGGGGGTGTCAAACGCGCCACCCAATCAACGGGGTCAGACCCCACTAATAGGGTCAGACCCAATTAGTGGGGTCTGACCCTGTCACGTGACAGGGCGAACTGTTCAGGTAATAGGTATGTTTGAGGTGTCGCTTGGGCTGGTGAGTATCTTCGCATGGCGCGAAAACCCAGAGATGAGAGCCCGGATGCAATCTTCCATGTCTATTCCCGTGGCAACTACCGCACGGCGATCTTTGAAGATCCAGGTGCCTGCAAGTCCTTCCTGACTTCTGTGCATGAAGTTACTCTACGGGCAGGATGGCACGTGTACACCTATGCAATCATGCCTAATCACTATCATCTCATGCTGCGAACCCCTCGCGCCAATCTGTCGAGAGGTATGCATCTCTTGCAGTCCGGCTTTGCGATGCGATTCAATGGGATTCGCGACGAGCGTGGGCATGTGTTTCAGGGTCGCTATAATGCTAAACGGATGCCTGTAGGCATCGCCGCTGGCCGGTTATTCGATTACATTAACCTAAACCGTGTCCGTAAGGGTTTGGCGACGGTTGATCAGTTAGCTCAAGATGAACTCAGCGGAGTTTGGGGCCTTTGCCAGCCAGAGCGTCGTGGCGAAGCACGCCCAGGGGAGGCCCTTGAACGTTTCGTTGGCTTCCCTGATTCCCCATCAGGTTGGGCAAACTATAACGTGCACTTGAAGGAAGTTAGTTTGGAGGATCCCGAAGCGAAGATCTTCGATTCGGATTGGGATCACGCATCAATCCTAGACGCACGAGAATTGGCACTAAACCCTAAGGGCAGGGCTGAATCTTCTGGGCTGACCGAGGAGCAGGTCGCTTTACTTGAGCAGCGTCATACGGAAGATACGTTCGATCGCCTCCTTCAGGCCGCCGGTAGAACACTACAAATGGTTGAGAAGGAGCACGGGCTTTCTCCCTGGAAAGTAGAATTAGCCTTCCAGATGCTTAGGACCACCACGGTTTCTGTGCCATGGGTCGTTAGGCGACTAAACGCAGGCAGTGTCAGCAACTTCACCCGAGTTATCCGCAACGGGGTCAGACCCCACTAATAGGGTCAGACCCTATTAGTGGGGTCTGACCCTATTACGGAGGGCCTCAGCCAAGCCAGAACCGCCAGATCATGACCATGGCGGCGGTGTCGAGTTGGCAGTAGCGCAGGAGCTGGCCACGGAGGTCCGCGCGAAGGGCGGGGTCTTGGGAGCCGAGGCCATAGCGGATGTGCTCGTAGGCACGCATGGCGCCGGTGCCGTTCTTGACGATGTCCATGGCTTCGGCGTCCCGGAGGGGCAGGGCGGTTTGATCGCGCTGCTGGAGGGTGAGCGCGGGGAGCGCATCGTACGGGCTCTGGGTGGGCTGGCCAGAGGGGTCCTTGGCGTACTGCGGGAAGAGGAGTCGGATGTCGGGGCTCTTCCAGACGGCGGGGAGGACCTGCTTGATGGAGTGGCTGCCCTTCATGCAGGGGTCGTAGAAGTGCTCGCGTGAAATGGTGAGGAGATCGAGCGGGCGCGCGGCCTTGCCGGTCGCCTTGCTGCCCCAGGTGCGGTCCGCCCAAGCGACGAGGTCCGCATGCTTGGCCTCCCCGCGGAGTTCGTTGGCGAGCTCCTGCGTGACGCTGACTTCGTACGGGGCCCAGTGGTAAATGGTGCCTTGCTCGCCGAGGGTCTTGCGGAGCGAGGTGAGGAAGCCGACGGTGGGGTTCTCGGATTCCGTGTCGAGCCACTCGGCGTGCCGCAACGCCGCGCCGGGTCGGTCGATGACGTGGCAACTCCATTGGAAGGCGACCTGTCCATACGGACGCGCACCCGGTGCGGAGGGCAGGGCGCAACGGGTGCCTTCGTAGTCCAAGAAGAAGAGCGGGTAGTTCTCAGGCAGGCAGTGCATGAGCCCACCGGGGCTGTAGGTGAGCTCTTCGGAGCGGAAGGGCTGGCCGGTGCGGACGGCGAGGATCTGACGTTTCCACGCGGCGGCGATGCTGCCTTTCCCGACGATGTCTTCGTCTTCGAGGTCGGTGACGCGCGGCGCGCGCGGGGCGGAGCTGGCGATGTAGCGCTGCACCAAGCCGGGCTTGGAGCGCTCGAGGTTGCCGAGGCGGCTGAGGGTGAAGAGGTGGTGCTCAGCGCGGGCCTGGCTTCCCCAACAGGCGTCATAGCCCGAGGTCTGGCCCGGGACGTTGAACTCGCACTCCTTGCACTTCAGCCCGAGCTCGGGGGCCGGCCAGACGCCGCTCTGGATGTGTCCGGAAAGGCGGGCGGCGGCTTCGGTGATGGCCTCCTCCTGCGGGTAGCAGCGCGAGACCGCCTCCGTGGCGTCCAGGATGGCGATCAGGGTCGTCGGGTCGCCTGGCTTGGCCTGACCTCGGTAAGTGACCTCTGGACGGCTCCCAGGGCGTCCGGGCGTGAGCGAGAACAGCCCGCGGACTTCCTCAGGGCCAGCGGCGCCAGCGATGTTGGGGACGTAGAACCAGGCGCGGAGGGTCTTGCGGATGCCCGCGGCCTGGAGGGCGAGTCCGGCGACGTGGACCTGGTAGGCCAAGTCGATGACGTAGGGCTCCCACGCGGCTTGGTAGAGGATCGAGGCGTCCGTCGTGCCATCGGAGCGGGCTTCGGCGGAGGCGGACTTGATCTCGATGAGGTCGAGGTACTCACCCTGCACGCGCACCATGTCGGTGCGGGCCATGAGCCCCCCGTGCGCAAAGGTCGCTTCATGGAACGTGGCATCGCCGGCCTTTACCTTGGCAACCGTCCGGGCGCTTGCGGCGGCCGGGGCCTCGCCGGGGACGTAGAGGTCTTCGCCGGGATGGTAGATGCGGACCAACTTCTCGAACATATAGCCGCCCTCGGCGAGCATGCGCAGGTATTCGTCCTCGCTCGACCGCCGCGGCAAGGCCGGCCGGGCCAGCGCATGCTTGATCCGCAACGGACATTCCAGCCCGAGCTTGAAGAGGGACTTGGAAAGGGCGGGAGCGGACATGGATGGAGGTATGGGGAAAGCGCAGCAGAAGAGACAGTGCAAAAGTGAGCGCGGCTGAAAACCGCGTCGAGGGTTGAGGGTTGCGGGAAGTGTCGCCGCTTGGCGGCGGGGCTAACTTTCCGTTCCCCGATTCTCCCTTTCGGCTGTATGCAGGTAGGGTCGGGACTGCGTCCCGACCTAGCTGCATCTTAAGGAAGGGGCAGCTAGGTCAGCACGCGGTGCCAACCCTACCTCGAGACAGATAGGACGAGAGAGGCAGCTAGGTTGGCACGCAGTGCCAACCCTACCTCGAGACAGCGCCAACCCTGCCCGAGGCAGATAGGAAAGCACGCAGTGCCAGCCCTACCTCAGTTATTCTGCTGATGGTGCCAGGCGGAGGCTTGGGCCATGAAGTTCCAGATGCCTTCGAGGGCGTCGACATACCAGGGGCCAAAGCGGGCGAAGAGTTCGGGGCCGGCGGGGGTGACGAGGTTGCCGTGCGCGAAGAGGGCGCCGCCTTTTTCCCAGCGGGTAGGATCGTCGTCGTTGCTCTCGAGGTTGAGCGGGAAGGTGAGGGGCTTGCTGAGCAGCGCTTCGGGATGCTCCTGGGTATAGCGCAGGAGGAGTTTCATGTCGCCGGGGCCAAGGTTGAGCACGACCTGTCCGATGCCGGGCTTCTCGGCCGTGCGTGGGATGAACAGGCACTTCATATTGGTGCCATGCATCCCCATCTGGAGGAAGTGCGTGACCTGCGGGTTGGTCGACCGGACGAGGCGCCACTCATCGTTGACGCGTCCATGCACGGCTTGCTCGACGATTTCCCAGAGGGGGTTGAGGTCGACCTCGGTCGGGCGGTGGAAGCAGGCGGCGAAGGGGGCGATGAATTTCTTTTCGGGGGAGGTGTCGACGATGGCGAAGGTGACTTCCTTGAAGGCGCCTTTGAAGTCCTCTTCCAAGGCCCACTTGAAGAGGGCGGCGACTTGGGCGCCGTCATTGCCGAAGGCCCCGCAACCCCAAGCCCCGAGGATGAGCGAGTCGTGGCCATGGGCCTGTGCGACGGTGAGGATCTTGAGAATGCGGGAGCGCAGGATGCCCGGTAATTGGGTCAGCTCTTCGGGGTGGAGGTACTTGGTGAGCGGCGCGGCGGAGGTGATGAACGAAGCATGGTAGGGCTCCGGCAACAGGCGGTGCTCGTCATCGCGGAAGACGGGGACCGCGGGCGAGTAGATCATCGCATCGCTGTAGCGGTTATGGCCTTCGCGCCGATGATACGCATACATGGGCGAGTCCTTGATGGTCAGGTAGAGCGCGCTGGAGCGGCACAGGTATTCCTCCTGGGCGCGGGCGCCGGTCAGGAAGCCGCCGCCCGGCTGCACCGCCGCGGCGAAGTTGAGCGAGACCACGTTGTGTCCCTTGGCCAGGTGACGACGGTGCGCGGACAGCGTCGTTTCATTGGTCACCTCATAGACCGTCTGATGTGGCCCGGTGACCGGCACCGGGTGGACGTGGTCGGCGGCGTAGTGCGCCGTGGCTTGGATTGCGCGGGCGACCGCAGGGCCGATCTGCACCAAGCCGGCGGGCCCGGCGTACGCTCCGGCCGTGGAGATGGCGACCGCCTCTTCGCCCAAGCGGGTGGCTAGGTCGCGGGGGATTCTGGGTTCGAAAATGGCCATGCCGGAGTATCGCCGAAGCACGGTTTTTGGCAAGGGGTTGTGTTGCCGCTTTGCGGAGGGATAACTTTCCGTTTCTCCGTTTCCCCTTTCGGCTGTGTTCGGTAGGATCAGGACAATATCACGACTTAGGGTGGTCAAGAAACGGGCGGCTAGGTCAGCACGCAGTGCTGACCCTACCTCGAGACAGATAGGACGAGCGAGGCGGCTAGGTTGGCACGCAGTGCCAACCCTACCTCGAGACAGTGCAAACCCTACCAGAGGTAATGAGGACGGATGTTGGTCGGCGAACGGACGCGACAGAGTGAAGAGGGAACCGGGGAGCGGGATATTGGCAGGCGGCCAGAGCCATCTCTGGATTATCTATCCGCCAAACGCTAACCGCTATCCGCCTAGGTCAGCACGCAGTGCTGACCCTACCTGATGAAACTATAATAAGATTATGCGCTGGTTAGGGGCTTTCGTCTGGCTCAGGGCGGACGGTCGGGCAGAGTAGGGGCTCTCTTCATGTTCGGTGGAATCGCACGCTATTTCTCGCGGGTAGGGTTGGCCTTAGGGGTCCGCTCCGGGGCCAGCCGCGTCCATGGGGCGGCACTCGGGGCGGGGACGCAGGTGCGTCGGTTGACAGGCGTCCTGCCTGCCGCGCGCGCCGAGATCGTGGCCGCGGCGGAGGCGTGCCTCGAGGAGTCCATCCAGGCTCAGCTCATCGCGGCGGACATCACGGAGCTCAAGGACTTTGGGGCGTCGGTCGGGCCCTTGCAGAACGCCGGGTTCACTCACGTCGCCGACCTCAGCCGCCATTCGCGCCGCTCCTTGGAGCGCTATCGGGGCATCGGCGAGGTCACGGCCGAGTCGGCGATGAAGGCCTTGGGTCTATTCCAGGAGTCGGCCCGTGCCCACGCGCGCCTGTTGCCCGACCCGGATAACCGTCGCGTGGCCGATAACCGCCTCCTGCTGGCGCTCGCCCGTTATGAGGCCTTGGTCCGCGAGATTCCACCCCGCGCGCAGGAGGTGGACATTCGCTTCAAGGATGCCAACGAGCGGTTGGCCGCGCTGCGGGCCAAGACGAAGGTCAGCCAGCAGCTCTTCTCCGGCGCGGCCCGCGAGGAACTCGCCTACACGACCGAAGCCATTGAGCAGAACCTGCGCTGGGTGGAGGCCGAGGCCAAGGGCTTGGCGGACTACGCGCAGGGCCTGACCTTTGAACCGGCGGCGGTCTGGAAGCGCTATGCTGAGAACGCGGCGACATTCATCGCGCTGTTGGAAAGCGTCCTGCCGCCCAAGGTGGTGGCGAAGGGCGTCTTGGCGAGGCCGGACATGCGGGGTGGCTTGCCGGCGGCGATCGCCGATGCGGTCGAAGCGACCTCCATCGACCTCAGCCTCCTGACGGCGAACCTGCGGCGGTACCAGCAGTTCGGGACCCAATATATCGTCCACCAGAAGCGGGTCCTGCTCGGGGATGACATGGGCCTCGGCAAGACCATCCAGGTTCTGGCGGCGATGTGCCACCTGGCGGCCCAAGGGAAGAAACGCTTCTTCGTGGTGGCGCCCAACAGCGTGCTCATCAACTGGGAGCGCGAAGTGCGTAAGCATACCCAGCTCAACCCCATCGTCGTGCATGGGTTCGATCGTGATGACGAATTGGCCCAGTGGCGCCGCGAGGGCGGGGTGGCCATCACCACGTATACGACCCTGGGGCGCCTGCTCGAAGGCATCGACGCCGTCGACCTCCTCGCCGTGGACGAAGCCCATTCCGTCAAGAACCCCTCCGCCCAGCGCACGCAGTCGGTGAAGCGCCTCTGCGCCCTCGCCGACTACACCGTGTTCATGTCGGGCACCGCGCTCGAGAACCGCTTGGAGGAACTGCATACCCTCGTCACGACCGTCCAGCCCAACATCGGCCCCGAAGTCTCGGCCCTGCTCAAGCAGGCTCGGCCCGTGCCCGCCGAAGTCCGCACCCAGTTGGCTCCGGTCTACTTGCGCCGCACGCAGGCGGACGTCCTCACCGAGCTCCCGGACCTCACGGAGACCGACGAAGTCATCCCGCTCGAGTCGGCGGACCTCGAGGCCTATCGGGCCAGCCCGGATAACCTCATGCACCGTCGCTTGGCGGCGACCGTTGGGGCGGGGAACTTGCAGTCGGCCAAGTTCGATCGCCTGAAGGAGCTCTTGGACGGCTATAAGGAAGACGGACGGAAGGTCGCCGTCTTCTCGTTCTTCCGGCAGGTCCTCGACGACGTGAGCACGAGCGTAGGTGGCTGCGCCCAGATCCATGGCGCAATCAGCGCCGAGGAACGCCAGCTCGTCTTGGACCGCTTCGCCGCCCAGGAAGGCTTCGCCGTCATCGCGCTGCAGATCGAAGCCGGCGGTGTCGGCATCAACCTGCAGTGCGCCCAGGTCGTGATCCTGATGGAGCCCCAGTTCAAGCCCTCGACCGAACGTCAGGCCATCGCGCGCGTCCGCCGGATGGGCCAGACCCGCAAGGTGAACGCCCATCGCCTGATCGCGAAGGGCACCGTCGATGAAGCCTTGGTGTTGCTGGTCGAAATCAAGAAGCAGGTCTTCGCCGACTATGCCCATCGCAGCTCCGTGACCGAGGCCAGCCCCATGGCGATCGACGCCGGCAGCGCGGCGATGGAGGAGCTACGCAAGGCCATCGCCTAGGCGATGGCCTTGCGTAGGGTTGCGGGTTTAGGGTTGCGGGAAGTGTCGCCGCGTTGCGGCGGGGCTTGAGGTAGGGTCGGGACTGCGTCCCGACATAGGGGTGGTTAAGAGTAGGGTGGCTAGGTCAGCACGCAGTGCTGACCCTACCCGATGCAGATAGGACGAGAGAGGCGGCTAGGTTGGCACGCAGTGCCAACCCTACCCGAGGCAGTGCCAACCCTACCCGAGGCAGTGCCGATCCAACCTCGAGGCATTACGAACCCAGCCCGAGGCTAAAGGCAGCCGCCATTTCGGTATCCACAACCCGGTGAAAATGTCGGCGATTTCTTCTGATCACGGACGTTTTTACTCGACAATTTTAAAAGAATATGCACGCTGTTTTTCGTCCTGAGCAAACCAAGCCCACAGGCCCAGCCAAGTAAGTCACAAGACCGAAAAGCCGCCTAAAGCCCTCAGGATCTCGAACCAAACGCCCACCCGGGCGCGAGTCTCCGTGCGTCCGCTTCTTTCGCTGAAGCGGCGCCGGCTAGCCATCCGTCGATTTTTCCGAACCCACCCTCCCGCACCGCCACATGAGTCCCAAGAAGTCCTCTCCCCTCGCCATCCGCACCGTCTGCTTCCGCACGACGATGCGTCCCGCCACCTTCCGCGCGATCGTCGAAGCCGTCATCGAGCGGGAAGCCGCCTTCGGCGACAGCTTCATCGTGGGGGTCGACCCTTCCTTCTTCCGGATCATGGGGATGGACCAGCACGGGGACATCCTCATGAGCCATTGCAAGTTCGCTGACCCCATCGGCGTCCGGCTGTCCTTCCGCTTCCGTCAAGGCGACGCCGCCATCATCGACCGGATCACCGCGGCCTTGGGGTTGGACGTCGAAGCGGTCCCCTGCATGGGGAAGGGCAGCCTGATGCCGTTTGAGGACCGTTCGGTGGGGCACATGCTCCTGGACATCGCGGATAAGCTGCCGACCGACCGCTTGCAGGTCCTGCCGACCGCCATTGAGAGCGGCTTGGACTGCCTCTGGGATGACGAGAAGGAGATCAAGTCGGAGCTCAAGCTCCTCGCCGAGATCCCCTCGCTGCTGCTCCATGGCGGCGTCGACGCCGTCGAGAAGATGGACCGCGTGAACCAGCTCCTGCAGACCTATCCGCCGGTCATGGCTATCCGCTACCGCGGTCAGACCCTGCCCTTGGGACATCAGATGCATCTCCCTTCGGAAGACGGGCAGACCGTCCTGCGCCTGCACTTCGCCCGTGACCCGTATTCCTCGGGCTTTGTTGTCGGGTGGGTGGATGAGTACGACGCCTGCTAGTCGCTAGTAGGCGTCGGGGGTTGGGGGAAGTGTCGCCGCTTTGCGGCGGGGCTAACTTTCCGTTCACCGGTTCCCACTTTCGGCTGTATGCGGTAGGGTTGGGACGGCGTCCCGACATAGGGGGTCGTTAAAGGGTAGAGGCGGATAGGTCAGCACGCAGTGCTGACCCTACCTCGATACAGATAGGACGCGAGAGGCATACTAGGTCAGCACGCAGTGCTGACCCTACCTCGATACAGTGCCGACTCTGCCCTATACATTCGGATGGATGATGCCAGCAAGGGGGGCTGTCCTGAGCATTCCGCAACCCGCAACCCACAACCCGATACCCTTTTGTCCTCTCTCTTTTCCTGTCGCAGGGGATGGGGGTGGGCGTAGGGTGGTGGCGTGATGCGAAATGCGCTTTGGATGTCGGGCTGGCTCGCGGTGGCGGTGTTGTCCGCGGCGGAGAAGGCTGGCGATGTGCCTGGGGTCGTGTGGGCGACGGAAGCCGGGGCGGGCGCAGGCTCGACGGACGACCTTGAGAAACTGCGCGCGAAGCGCTTCCAGCAGCCATTGGCGGGCTGTCTCTATTCCGAGCAAGTCGTCTGGCATGAATACCGCGACGTCGGCCAGTACAAGTTGCAGGATGGCCGCCGGTTGTCCGTCGATCTCAATGGGCTGAAGTGGGAGCAGGTGAACGCCTGGCCGAAGGGCAAGAAACTCACCCTCTGCTATGACGAAACCCGGGGGGCGACGTTGGTGGACCCGGAGACCAAGCACGTGCTCTTGGTGCGCGGCCTGGTCAAGGCCAACGGCCAGTTCGTCCACCCCATCG
>JACCDW010693499.1_pt1 | contig 12898 bp, 17 predicted proteins | sample 7449781 | NCBI WGS metagenome assembly JACCDW01 (sample SAMN15323449, study PRJNA562643) | freshwater metagenome | isolation source: river surface water | place: USA:Blue River Watershed | collected 2017-08-18 | reverse complement strand
GCCAAGAAGGCGCTGACAGCTAAGTTCGATTCAACGATCGCTGTTGCACCAAAGTCATAAGCAAATAGAACTAAGGTAGTCAGTAACTAGAGGATGTGGCGTGATGCCACATCCTCTAGTTATGCAATTAGAATAAAACTTGAATAACTCAATGGTGAGCAAGGGGATAACAGTGAGCACTGCGATACTTCAATCAGAAGGTCAGGCCACCCCAAAAAAATCTAAGAAGATAAAGCTCGACATTGGCACAAAGACGGCCCTAATAATCTCTGTAGCACTTCTTCTACTGATGGTGGTGTTCCCACTTTTAAACATTTTGACTAGAGCATCAGAAGGCACTGGTCGTGAGGTCTTTGCAAACATATTTGAATCTGCGGTTACGCGCAAGATTATTATCAACACGATAATTCTTGGCACTGTTGTAGCAACAATTGGAACGATCATCGGTTTCTTTCTTGCATTTGCTCAGGTGAAACTGAACTTTCGTGGCAAGAAGCTGTTACACATCATCGCCTTAGTACCACTCATTACTCCTCCATTTGCTTTTGCAACAGCCGTAATTAGTCTCTTCGGACGAAGCGGAATCATTACCCGCGACATCTTGGGTCTAACTCCAACCCTGTATGGATTACCCGGCCTAACAATTGTTCTTAGTTGTTCTTTCTTTCCGGTTGCTTACATGAGCATCCTTGGAATGATGCGAAACCTCGATCCAGCACTTGATGAAGCATCTGCATCGATGGGTGCTTCAAAGTTGCGCACCTTCTTCAAAGTAACCTTCCCAATGCTTATTCCGGGCTTTGCCAGCTCATTTCTTTTGCTGTTCGTTGAAGCATCAGCAGATCTTGCTAACCCTCTTGTTATTGGTGGCGACTTCACGGTTTTGTCATCACGCGCATACATCGCAATTAATGGTGAATACGATGTTCCGGCAGGATCTGCTTATTCACTTATTCTCCTAATTCCAGGATTAATTGTTTTCATCGTTCAGCGTTACTGGGGCGAGCGAAAGAGTGTTGTTAGTGTTACTGGCAAGCCAACAGGCACACCAACTTTTGTTGAAAGTAAAGTTGCGAAATTCTTATTACTTGTAATTCCAGTTTTCATTGCCGCTTTCATTGTTTTGATCTACGCGACAGTGATATTTGGAAGTTTTGCTAAGTTCCTCGGTGTTGACAATTCTCTAACACTTGATAACTACAGATACATCTTCAGTGGTGTTGGGTACGACGCGATCATTAAGACGTCATTAATGGCTTTAATAGCAACACCAATTGCTGGTCTTCTTGGAATGGTTCTTGCCTGGTTAATTGTTCGCAAAGTTCGCCGTGGTCGTGAATTCATTGACTTCCTTGGAATGCTAGGACTAGCAGTTCCTGGAACAGTTCTTGGAATAGGTTTCGCAATTACATTTAATGATGTGGTTAAGATCGGTGAAACAACTATCCTGCCGCAGTTGGCCGGCGGTGGCGCAATCTTTGGTGGTGCAGTTGCAATCGTGATGGTTTACACAATTCGCTCTAGCCCTGCAGGTCAGCGTTCAGGTATTGCAGCTTTACAGCAGATCAATCCGGCAATCGACGAAGCTTCAGCATCTCTTGGGGCATCAGGTTTTAGAACCTTTAGAAAGATCACCTTGCCTCTAATTAAACCTGCCTTGCTGACTGGTTTGATGTTTGCTTTTGCTCACTCGATGACAACCTTGTCACCGATTATTTTCATCACCACACCAGAAACGCCAATCATGACCCAAAAGATTTTGGCGGAGGTTGACTCAGGTAGATTCGGCAATGCTTTTGCCTTCTGTACCTTGTTGATCTTCATCGTTCTTGCAGTTATGGCTCTAATAAATCTGTTAGTTCGTGGCAAACCATCAAACACCGCAAATACTCCGATCGTGAGGGCTTAAGGAATGGACCAGACCGTGAAAGCAACAACCAGTTCAAGTAATTTGCAGCTGCGAAATCTCACAAAGGTTTTTGGGCAAGGTAATGAAAAGGTAACTGCAGTCGATGCGATCAACCTTGACATCAACCCAGGGGAGTTCATCACCTTCCTTGGACCTTCAGGCTGCGGCAAAACAACAACCCTTCGCATGATCGCAGGCTTTGAAACTCCTACTGCTGGATCAATCCTGCTTGATGGTCAAGATATGTCTGCATTGACACCTGATAAACGCCCAATGGGAATGGTTTTTCAGTCCTATGCACTGTTCCCACACATGAGCGTCTATGAAAATGTTGCATACGGTCCGAAGACAAAGAAGATGCCATCTGCTCAGATTAAGACAGAAGTTGATGCAGTGCTCGATTCTATGAGCTTAACGTCAATGGCTAATCGCTCACCAAACCAACTTTCTGGTGGACAGCAACAGCGTGTTGCATTAGCTCGCGCAATGGTGATGCGTCCGCAAGTTCTGCTATTTGATGAGCCTCTTAGTAATCTTGATGCAAAGCTTCGTGCACAAATGCGTATTGAAATTCGTGAAGAACAGCAACGTCTAGCCATCACTAGTATTTTTGTGACACACGATCAAGATGAAGCTATGAGTATCTCTGATCGAATCGTGGTCATGCGAAATTCAAAGATTGAGCAGGTTGGGCTTCCAGCAGAGATTTATCTTCGCCCAGCATCCGTATTTGTTGCAGACTTCATCGGCATCTCAAACTTCCTCGAAGTTGCATCAGTTAAAGCAACCTCAGCAGGTATGGCCAAAGTAGTAGTTCTTGGTAAGGAGATCGAAGTTCCAGCTCATGAAGATGCACTTTCAAAAAAGAGCATTTTGTTGGTTCGTCCAGAATCAATCCGAGTTAAGAAGGCAAAGGCTTCTGAGCAAACAATCTCAGGAACGCAAGGCCGCATAAAGCAGGTTGTTTTCTATGGTGAGCATGTTGAATATCGAATCGAAACTGAGATCGGATTGGTTATCGCAGTTGTTTCCGATCCGATTTTTGAAGAGATAGTAAAAGTAGGCGAATTCGCAGAATTCTCATTTGATCCTATGCGTTCTTGGCTGCTACCTGCCGATACCCACTAAAACTAAACGCCTTTGGCGCACACCGAAACCCCATTTGTCGGTGACGCTGCGTAAACTAAACACATGAGCCTTCGCTTTCGTAGATCAATGAAATTAATGCCAGGCGTCAGATTGAACTTCAGCAAGAGCACGATGGGCCTGTCCTTCGGAGTTCCGGGAGCTCGTTACACAATAAATACAAAGGGACGCCGCACAGTTTCGACCGGCATTCCTGGAACAGGTATTTACAACGTTGAAACACTTAGCTCTGGAAAGACATCCCGCCGACCTCGAGCAACCTCAAACCAATCTGAAGAAGTTACCTATAGAGATTACGAACCTCCGGCCACAATGCGCCCAGGATTATTCGCCCGCAAATGGGAACGCGCCTTCTATTCATTTCTATTGGATGTTTATCGTCACGATGCCAAAGACACTCCACGAGAGGTATTTGATAAAGCGACCGCTCTAAAATCCGCACACCCTCAACTTCAAATTCCTTTAGATTTGATCATCTTTTTACACGCTATCGGGGATGACGGTTTCGATAAAGAGATTGATGCATGGGGCGACGCGATTTGGACCAACCGCACCAAATATTTCAATGATCCAATTGTTCTTAAATACTTCAAGGGAATCACCCCTCAAGTCACCATCTCGTATGGAATTTCAACACAAGAGATTTACAACATGCAAACCTTTCTTTTTATGTGGGCTGAGTTATTACAGTATCGCGGAAAATATGATTTTGCACTCTCAGTCATTGAATCTATGCCAGCCAATCAATACACCGCGATATCAATGGCCGATATTGAAATAACAATGAAGAATTACGACGCTGCTATTGAGACAACTGAAGATATTGACAATGAAGATGATGCAACCGCCATGTTGCTTATCCTTCGTGGCATCGCATTCCGCGAAAAAGAGATGTATGACGGTGCTCTTGAATGCTTCAAGCGTGCCCTAGCTAAGAAGGACCGCAGCGAGGTTATGAAACACCGTGCCCACTTTGAACGCGCCGAAAACTACATCCGCATGGGCAAGAAAGCCATGGCTATCAAAGACTTAGAAAAGATTTTGGTCGATGACAGCGATTACCCAGCGGTCCAGGAAAAATTAGACCAACTCAAAAAGTAGGTTTGTCAAGAATTTAGATTCCTAGAATCTGCTTCTTTTTCTCGTTGAATTCCTCTTGAGTTAGGAGCCCCTTTGCGAGCAAGTCACCGAGCTTCTCAATTTGCTCAATTGCATCTCCAGAAATTGAAGTTGCTGATGATGTGGAAGGTGCAGGCTTATTCAAAGGTACCTGTGATCCAATCTGATTTACAGCCTTCGGCGCATTATCTCTGAGTAGGAAAACTAAAAGGACGCCGATGATGGTGAAAACGGCACTGATTATTCTGAAAATTTCAGCAGGTGCCCATGGATACTCAACCAACCAACCCGGATAGTTCATTGCGAATTTCGTGTACCCCTTTAGTTGAAATCCAAAATCACTTAGACCAATCATCGACTGAATTCCGTAGCGGAATTGGAATAAGTGAATCACTGCAATCAAGGCATTTACACCGAGAAGCAGGATGGAGAACAACTTATTTTTGATCATAATGATCGCGATGATCAATAAACCTACCTGAATGAGAGTCTCAAACAACCGAAGAATATTGGGTAATGAATTCGGAGTCGGAAGTCCATAAGTTTGGCTGAACAGCAGATTCGAGATTGCTAGGAATAGCAATGAGACTCCATATGCAACTCTTGGTACAAGTAAATTCACTTTGACCTCTTTCGATAGTTTAAGAAAGTTTAAAGCCTCTGATCTTTTAATCAAGGACCACCGATTGGTTCTTGATTGAAGAAATACAAGGTAGTTGATTTTTCCTATTCTGACTAGTCATCAAAAGACTTTAGCCAGCAAATATTGCAAGGAGATGGCTGATTGGGCAAAGGGCAAAAACGCTCACTTTTCAGAATCTTGCAGATATCATTTAATTTAGCGTCATTAGCCAAGGTGTAAGTCACCAATAATGGGAAGGATTTCAAGTGAAGATTAAAGCGGCTCAAATTGTTGGTGGAATTTCCTTGATCTCAGTTGCTATTTCAAACATAATGTATGTTGTCAATCTTATTGTTCAAGATTATCTCTCTCCAAGATTAACTTTCGACTTCTTAACTTGGCCGATTTCGTTTCTCTTTGAGTTTATAGGACTTTCACTATTTGTATTTATGTACAAAAATAGAAATTTAAGATTTTTGGGATTTGGAGTTTATTCCCTCTTTCATTTGGGGAACGCACTTTATTGGAGTAACAAAAATGATTTTAATGTAATTTGGCTATTAAGAGATTTAATTAGTTGGCCAATATTTGGATTAGGCAGCTTCTATACTTTAGGAAGCGTATTCGGATTATTGAGCTTTGTGACGATTGTCCTCGCAGTAGTGCTAAGTTTCTTTGACTCATCACCTGCCACATCAATCTCACACCAGACTATTTCAATGGCGCAATCAACTGTGCCTAATTTTGCACCGCAGACACAAAGCAGGGTGAATCAGGGAAATCTTTCGGAGATTGAGGTTCTGGGAGATTTACTCCAAAAGGGTCTACTAACTCAAGAGGAGTTTGATCGGAAAAAGCGAGAAATTCTCGGTTTTAATTAATTTGTCCACTTGGTCATTCACTCATAAATGAATGGTCATTCTTGTACTGAAATAAAAATTCTGAGAAGTCCTTGTTCTTTGAGTCACAGAATTATCTTCTCTGGAATATATTCGGGAAATGAGAAAAACACTTATCGCCTTAGTAATTTCAGTCCTAGCAATCACCAACTCACCATCCTCTTTTGCCGCGGCAAAGGCAGGTGCCAAATGCACTAAAGCAGGTGCTACAGAAGTTTCAAATGGCATGAAATTCACATGCGTAAAGTCAGGAACCAAGTTAACATGGAATAAAGGCGCAAAGGTTTCTTCCTCTGTAAAGGAAACAGTGAACCAACTCAATGCCAAGAGAAAGGCAAGCAGCTATTTATCAATTGCGCCATTCTCTCGGGTCAGCCTCATCAAGCAGTTAGAGTTTGAAGGCTTTAGCAACTCAGATGCCGCTTACGGTGTTGATGCTCAGAAAGCAGACTGGAATGCACAGGCTGTAAAGGCTGCGAAAAACTACCTAAGCATTACTGCATTTTCTCGTAGTGGCTTGATTGATCAGCTTCTATTCGAGGGTTATACAAATGAGCAGGCTACCTTCGGAGTAAATGCGACCGGGCTTAAATAAGACCAAGGCAATAAAAAGACCCCAGCGCCACGAAGGCTTTGGGGTCTTTTTACTTCTCTACTTCACTGAGGGATTAATACCCTAACCCTTGAAGACGTGCACGGTACTCATTTAATTTCGCTCGCCCTTGAGAAAGCACCTTATTTGATTGAGCCATGCCGGCGTAACTCTGATCCTCTAATGCTTGTAGAGAAAGCAGGACAGCTTCATTTTGCAAATTCCAACCAGCGACGTAGAGGTTATGAATTGACCTCAAAGTTGAATTCTTCGGTTGGACTCTCTCGATCCGGCCAATGAATCGATTTATTTCCGGAGTTAAATTTACGAAAACTTCGTACATAGTTTCATCATCCGAATAATTGTCACCAGTAACTGATCCGTATTTTCTCAAGATTGAACTCTCAGCTGAGACCAAAGACTTCATCGTCTTTATATAGGCCTGATATTCACTCTTTGATACTTTTGCCGCACCATGTGCTGTAGGCACAGTGAGAACCATGGATGATAAAGACATCATGCCTGCAACAAATAAAACCAAGAAGCGCTTTCTTGTTACACGACTTGACATGCTAACCCCAGACTTCATTTGCTTGTGTTTTCAGCTATGTGGATAATTGCGTTGGCAAATTCGAAACTTAGTCGAATTATCAAGATGGATAGGAACCAAACACCGCCTGCGAATAATGCAGCAATAGGAAAGAAAAGAATTGGTCCCAAATATCCAAGCCATCCCAAATAATCTTGCATGTAAATCGAGTCATAGAGGTACACGGGAATCCCTAGTCCAATAACTGCGGTAAGGAATACATATGAGACGCCGTACAAGGCAGACGAAATTCTTCTTGTTAGGTACTTACCGAGTGAAAAGTCATTGAGGTACTTCATCCAACTCAAAGCTGAATTCAACCAATTAACCAAGACAGGCCTCAAATAAGCAAAACCTAATGTAGCTATGGCGACAGTCGCGACATTCTTTATGAATAGAGTTAACTCTTGATAGAGGTAATCACCTATTGATGAGTAGTCCACAAAGAACGTTTGGATAAAGGTCACAATTTGCGAAAAGAAGAGAATTACGATTGGAATTATCAAGATAAGTGTTAATACTTTATGTTCACCGGACACAATTGATTTGAAAAACGCAAGGACGTTTTCAGTTGCGAATTTAGAATAAGGCGCAGCAAGGGCGACTACAAACAAACAGGTGATTGTTGTTAGTAAAGTCAAAGCTAAAATGTGCCAATAATCTGTATTGGTAATTCGATAGAAATCCCCTCGGAATTCAAAAATTCTGAGCGTCCAAGGAAGGGCAGAAAAGATCGCGGTGATTGATGCAAGAGTCAAAAGTGCTGCCCTCTGATCCGTTTTCTTCACAAAAGCGGCAAACAACAGACACAGATATGTAAAAATCAAGGCATCTGCCGTATCACTGCTTCCCAAAGCCATGCCGTCCCAGCCATTTCCAACATAACCATTTTGGTGAAATAAAATTGCTGCAGCTATCACAGCTAAAAGCGGGTAAATGATCAGTTTTGTGTGTTTAGAAATTAACTCCTGCATTTCAATCCTTCCTAGAAAAGGTAATTAGTTTTAGACGTTCCATGCCTTTATGGAGAGCGACTCCATTTGGGCTATGAATCAATGTTAAATCTCCATCTCTGATACTTGGCAGAGACTCACCTTTGATTAATGGTCAGAAATTCGCTCAATATGCTTGACGTGGGATTAAATAGAGCCTTAACCTCGAGCACTAAGTAAATCAGATTCAAGAAAATTCGAGAGTCAGACACAGACCCCCGATTTAAGGTGAGCTTCTTTGAGGAGGCTAAATCATGAAAATTAAAGTGCCAGGTATTTTGATCTTGGTCTCATCACTACTCTACTTAATTAGTTCGATATTTAGAGTGATCTATGGCTACGGATATCACCCTGTAAGCATGCTGGTCTCTCTGATGTCTATCGGAATCTTGGCCGTAGCTGGAATTTTCTCCTCCAAGAAGAATCTCATACTGATCCTTGTGGGAGCTTATTTTGCTCTCAATCTTTTCGACGTGCTCTTTTTTGATTGGTACGGATCTGGTCTTCTATTTGGATTTATTACAAATTTCCTTCCATTGAACTATCTTCTAGGTTTTCAGGTTTTTTACGAATTCGTTCAAGACCTTCATCTCCTAGTCTTGATTGCAGGAATTGTTTTAACTTTTGTAATGAAGGAACCTGTGGCTTCATCGGGACCAAGACCCGCTCAGGCTCAACCGTTACAGCGCAACTTCCAACGACCATCATCAAATATCGAAGGCGATGCGGTTGTTCAGGTTCAAAAGTTGGGAGAGCTCCTAAAGCAAGGTTTGATCACAGAAGAAGAGTTCCAATTCAAGAAGAAACAAATTCTCGGTCTATAAATAGAAACAGGGATACAAACAATGGCTACTGCGTATAAATGGTGTACCAAGTGCGGCGAGCAAGTCGTAATGAATGATGTATTTGAGTGCCCCGTTTGCCTGGGATCCTCATTCACACATAAAAAAGAGTCCATTGAGGAAAGCATGCCTGCATCAGCTATTGCAGGCGTGCAAAGTTCAAGCTCGGCAAGCTCTAAGCCAAAGCAAGTTGCTACAAAGGAAGCATCAACTCTTTCAGCGGAAAGCGGCGATATAGCTCAATTGATTCAATTGCAGCAGGAGAGTATTCGAGCAACTAATCGAACAACTCATGCAATTAGAGCTCTCGTGTTGTTTATCTTCTATCAATTAGCAGCAAGTACTGCGGCTGCGTTCTTTTACGGAATAGGTCTTGGCATTACAAGCTCTAGTGATGAGTGCCAATATGATGGAATATGTGAGCCAAACGCATTTTTCATTGTGGTTAGCGCTCTGATTTTTCTTGGGGGAGTCATCTTCAGCAGCATGAAGGGCTGGGAAGAGATTGGTAAGTCCGACCTCTAACGTATTAAGGAAAAAAAAGAAGGTGTGGCAGATTGCCGCACCTTCTTTTTTAATCCTGATTTAAACTAGCGCACTGCCATCTGCAGCAGGAACCTTACGCATCGCGATCATGATGAAGTCAATGAGCGCCCAAATACCGCAACCTCCTACGGTTAGAAGCTTTGCAACTCCAAGTCCTGTGTAGCCTAGGTAGAAACGATCAACACCCAAGCCTCCTAAGAAGAATGACAAAAGAAGTGCGGTTGTGAAACTTTTTGGAGCTGCTGCTCCTGGATTTTGTGACATATGTTCCTCCTAATAGAACGATTGCAAGTAATTTAACAAATCACAGGTGAAAATCAAGAGACATTCAGGATTTTCTCTGGTCAGTCTTTTTACTTAAGAGGGCGTCCCATTGAGTCATTTGAGCTGCGGGTTGCGATCAAGATGACGTCTATGAGGTACCAGATACCGCAGCCACCAAAGGTCAGAAGCTTTCCGATACCCAAGCCAACTTGCCCCATGTAAAAACGGTCAATTCCGAAGTACCCAAGGAAGATCGAGAAGAGGAGAGCTACTAGATATTCCTTCTCAGAGAACACACCTGGAATTTGAGAAGCTGTGTAAGCGCGTTGTGTTTCAACATCTACAACTTGAGTTTCAGGGCGAATAACTTTGGTTTTGGCCCAAGTAGATAATGTAAAGGTGTCTACAGGCGTATCAGGTTGGCCTGGAATTTGAACCAGCCACTGTTGCTTACTATTTCCAAATGTCATGAAAAACCCTCCTAGTTGTTGGTTACAAGATACCAGAGTCGAAACGAGCTACAGCAGCTATCCAAGCAACCATATACAGAATGACCACGGTTGTTATCTGTACTGCATTGGCTTGAGAGCGAAAGAGTTTTGAAACTCTTTGAATCACCGTGTTGATCGCAGTTGATCGAACCGCCCAAATGATCAGCGCAGCACATGTCACAAAAGCCAATGGATTGAGATTCCACGCAGCAGAAAAATCACCCGTGCAGATTGCTCCCATAGCTCGAGTACCACCACATCCAGGACAAGGGAGTCCTGTTAAGAGTCGTACCGGACAAACAATCGGACCATTTTCAAATCCACTTGTTCGCAATGAAGCCTCGCGGATGATTACGAACCCTAGAAGAAGTGCACCGATTCGAGCTGTTCTAGTACCAGAAACTGTCGTCGTAGAACTCCTCCTCAAAACCTATCCAAAACCCATTCCAGAATTCATACCAAAATGGTGTGAACATTGAAAGAAGGAAGAGGATGAACCCAATGAGCAAGGTCGTGATTCCGATAGCAAGACCTGCAATCGCCATACCTTTACCTTCTTGATTCGGGTTCTGTTTAATTTGGGCTAGCGCGATTGCACTAAATGTGATCCCCAAAGGAGAACAGCAAATCAAGGAGAGCACAAAGCCCGCAATTGCATAGCCATTAGCCCCAGCACGTGGGTGTTGGTTAATCGATGACATAACTCTTAGTAATCGTAGGAATCAAGGAATCCTGTACTAAAAATGAATACGTAATAAATGATTGTGAAAATCAGCGAAACGATTCCGATGATTAGGCCTGCCGTTGCAAGTCCTTTTCCTTTTTGAGTTGGATCCTTACTAATTTGGCTCAATCCGATCGAAGAAAGAATAATTCCAACCGGAGAACAGCAGGCAAGCGCAGTTACAAATCCTGCTATCGCCATTCCATTAGTCTTCTGTGGTGGTAACGCTTGAAATTCAGACATCGAATACTCCCTTATGTATGCGTGAAGCTCGAATACCGTTTCCGGAATTCTCAGCCATTTCGCGGAAATCTAGCAAAGCTGGGAGTCAATTGAAAGAGTGGTCCGACAGATTATCTTCTGCCGATCTGAAATTTTCGCGGTACCTTTCCCGAATGAGAAGCAAGCGAGCAGCCATTGCTATTGCAGCAACGCTCTTATGCGCTTCTCTTTTCCCATCAACAACACATGCAGCTACGTGGCAAGATCAAATGCTCATTTCACTTAATTCAATTCGGGCCGAAAAGGGTCTACAACCTGTCAAAATATGCAAGACGCTAACAATCTCTGCGCAGAAATACTCGCGCACGATGGCTCAACAAAACTTTTTCGCTCACGAGGGTAAAGATGGATCGACGCCAGGGAAGCGAATGCAAAGCGCTGGATACGACTGGGAGAATTCAACTTCGGGCTCGATGGTTGCCGAAAACATCGCAGCGGGCCAACAAAGTGTTTCTGAGGTAATGAAAAGCTGGAAAAAATCGACCAGTCATTACAAAAATATGACCGAATCCAAATTTGTCCACGTTGGATTTGGGATGTCAGAGAACAAAAAATCGAAATACAAAAAATATTGGGTTCAGAACTTTGGATATGGAGCTGCGTGTTAGGGAATCGCTTTATGTGTAGTGATACCCCTACCCAAATCATTGTTTAGCCTTTAACCTTCCCTCTATGCGTATCCACAGGAGAATCTCGGTTCTTGTTTCCGCGGTACTGATGGGCTCCCTGGTTTCAATAGCGAATCCGTTGCCAGCTCAAGCCGGTCCCACTCTCTTTTCTCTCCTGCCTGCCGCTGAAAAGAATATTTTTATCCTTGATATCTCGGGGTCAACCAATTCAGGTCAACTTTGGAAAAGTTCACTTCGTCCCTCATTGGTCAAGAAACTTAAGCAACCCTTTGGAACTCCAGCTGATAAAGGTTTGAAAAAGCCTTTAGCACCAATGGATGTAACAGTTAGCGTCATTAACGCCCAATCAATCGACGCTCCAATCTTCCCAATTGTTTCACTAGAGGATGCGGAAAAGATGTGGGGCTTGATTGACAAGGTTGGAGAAAATCCAACATCAAGACGTTTAAGCCTAATAATGGAAGATATTTTTGGTGGCCAAGGAATTTTCACCCAACAAGCTCAGGTCCTTTCTCGATCAAAAGTTGTTGTACCAGTTTCCTCAGCATGCGAGAAGTCAGCATTAAATTCTCTAAAGACGGCTCAATACATGAATGATCTTGATTCCACACGAAAGAATAGTGCCGCGAAGACAGTCTGCGGTCTCGTTATCTCTATCGCTAAGAGACTTCAAACCGCAGATAATTACTTTGAAAATCCCGACTGCGGAAGTACGAAGGCATGTTCGGATATCGCAGGAGCGATTTTAAGAGCAACTTACGCCGCGAGTGATTTACATGAATCTAATCCAAAATCAAGACTGTGTATTGCTATTGCATCGGATATGTTGAATTTTTCACCCGGTATGTCAGACTCAAGTCCACTGAATAGTCGTCGAGTTGTGATGAGTGCAAAATCACCGAGCGATGCGAAATTAGTGGGCACTAACGCAGCTGGGCTTGTAGGAATTAAGTTTCCTACAGGAATGCCTGTAAGAGTCTCTGTATTAGGTCAAGGAACCGGTCCAAAACCAATTCCTCTTGAAAAGAATTCAACCTTGACCGCTTACTGGCAAGGATTGTGGGAAGCATCTGGAGTAAAAAATAGTAATCAAGTTCGTTCACTCGATCAGGCTTGTTCCTAGTCCTTAGAAGTAGAAAGGGAAAAAACTGTGAAGACATTTCTTCATTCTTACCCACGCGCTAAGCGTGTTTCACGAAGGAAGGGACGTTCTCATGGACGGCAAGGTCTCCCTAGTCGCGAATGGACTGGT
>JACCDW011251843.1_pt1 | contig 12901 bp, 12 predicted proteins | sample 7449781 | NCBI WGS metagenome assembly JACCDW01 (sample SAMN15323449, study PRJNA562643) | freshwater metagenome | isolation source: river surface water | place: USA:Blue River Watershed | collected 2017-08-18 | reverse complement strand
TGCGCTTAAAGCTTAAATAGGGGGTTGTCAGAGTGGCAACAGTTAACAAAAACTTTAGAATCAAAAATGGCCTTGTAGTTGAAGGATCAGTAGCTACAGTAAATGGTCAAAATATATTAACAGAGGGCGGATCAGATAGTTATATTATTGACCTTATTGGTGGTCAAGCAACCTCTGCTAATACAGCTAATGCCGTTGTAAAACGTGACGGATCTGGCAATTTCTCAGCTGGAACAATAACAGCAGACTTGTCTGGTAATGTAACTGGTAACGTAACAGGAACAGTATCAGATATTTCAAATCATGATACAGATGACCTTGCAGAAGGAAATAATTTATATTTTACTGATGCTCGTGCAAAAGATTCTGCTGCAGCATTATTAACAACTGCAACATTAACTAATATTCAAATTACAGGAACAGGCAATGGTGGACTTGTAATTACTGCAGAAAACGGAGTGGCAGATTCTGACACAGACGACCTGGCAGAGGGAACAACAAATCTTTACTTTACAAATTCTCGTGCTCGCCAAGCAATTTCTGGCGGAACAGGAATTTCTTACGATAATTCAACTGGAGTAGTTTCTGTAGATAATACAGTTGCCACAAAGACATATGCTGATAATGCAGCATCATCAGCAATAGATAATGCAACTACAGATAATATTGATGAAGGATCATCTAATTTATACTTCACAAATGGACGTGCTAGAAATGCAGTATCTGCTGGAACAGGAATTACATATAATGCCGCAGACGGTATTATTAATGTAACCGCAAATACATATGATGCATATGGTGCAGCATCAGCAGCAGAAGCAGCAGCAAATTCTTATACAGATACAGAAATAAATGCATTAAATACAGATGACATTGAAGAAGGTGCATCTAATAAGTATTTTACAGATACACGTGCTCGTGACGCTGTAAGTGCTGGATCAGGTTTAAACTATAACAGCACAACTGGTGAGTTCTCAGTAGACACTACAGTAATTGCTGATCAGTCTTATGTTGATACAGCAGTAGCTAATTTAGTTGATTCAGCCCCAGGATTTTTAGATACTCTTAATGAGTTAGCAGCCGCAATTGGTGATGATGCTAATTTTGTTACAACAGTAACAACATCAATTGGAGAAAAGGTCGCTAAGGCTGGCGATACAATGACTGGAGCATTAACACTTAATGCAGATCCAGTAAACGCCCTACATGCAGCAACAAAGCAATATGTTGATACAGCAGAAACAGATGCAGTAACATCAGCAAATTCTTATACAGATGCTGAAGTATTAAATTTAGTAGATGGAACTACTGATTTTGAACATGTTGATGTAAATGCAGTTTCAAGACAAATTGCTGGTACAACTGGTAATATTGCCACAGCAGCGGCTACAACAGTAGTTCAGTGGCATAAAAATAATTACCGCTCAGCTAAAATTCTTGTTAAGGCAAAGAATGGAACACATACACATTTATCAGAGTTAGTGTTAACACTTGATACATCTGATAATATTGCTCTTAACGAATATGCAATAACAACAACAAATGGATCACTAATGACAATTGATGCAGATATTAACAACTCAAATGTTAGATTACGTGTGACTCCAGCAAATAATAACACAGAAGTAATGGCACACGCCACACTTCTTATATAAAACTAAATAATTAATTGGTGGGGTCTAAATGGCCCCACCTAAAATTCGGGGGACAGTGAACTCGTGGCAACAGTAAATAGAGATTTTAAGGTAAAAAATAACCTTGTAGTCCAATCTGGACAGGTTACATTAGGCTCAGTGCCCCTCGCATTTAATACAGATAACAATAAGTTAAGAATTCAGGTCAACGGTCAATGGATCGATATATCAGATTCAAATGATATGGGATTTAATGATATAGACCTAGCTATTGATTACAATGGCGCACCAATATATTCTGTTGGTGGGGATGGGGTTATCACTGAAGCAACTAAATCAGCCGATGGTGGTTCCCCAAGTACTTCATCATTTGCTTTAACATTTGATTCAGGGGTAGTATCCTGATAAAATTAGCAAATGGTATAATTCTAATATAGGGGTATAAAATAAAATGGCAACAGTAAGATTACAAATAAGAAGAGGTACAGCCTCACAATGGACCAGCGCAAATCCAATTTTAGCAGCTGGTGAACTTGGCGTTGAAACAGACTCAAGAAAAATTAAAATTGGTGATGGAGCCACAAGCTGGACTTCATTAAGTTATATAGCGGCAGATAATCCAGAAATTAGCGAGATAGCACAAGATGCTATTGACGCAGCACTCGTTGCTGGAACAGGTATTGTTAAGTCATATAACGATGGTACAAATACAATAACAGTTTCTGTAGATACATCTGTAATTGCTACTAAGGCAGAATTAGCTGAAGTTGCCCAGGATTCTATCGATCAAGCTTTGACGGCAGGAACAGGTATAACAAAGAATTATAATGATGCTGCAAATACCCTAACAGTATCAGTTGATACAGGTGTTATATCCACAAAGCAGTATGTAGATGATGAAATTACTAATTTAGGAAATAATCTTAATAATACAATTGGAGACTATGTCCCACTATCAGAAAAAGGAACTGCATTAGGTGTAGCCACATTAGATGCAAATGTTCTAGTTCCGCTTTCTCAATTAACAAATGCAACAGATTATACAGATAATGAAATTTCTTCACACAATAATACATCTATAAACGTACATGGAATTTCAGATACAGCAAGCTTAGTAACAACTTCAGGTACACAGTCTTTAACAAATAAGACGATAGTTTCTCCAGTAATTACAAGCCCTACTGGAATAGTAAAGGCAGATATTGGATTAGGAAATGTTGACAACACATCTGATGCAAATAAACCTATTTCAGATGCAACTCAGAACGCATTAGATTTATTATCAGCTCAGCTAGAATCAGCAGTTGCTGGTATACACGTTAAAGAATCAGTAAGAGTTGTTTCTACTTCAAATATAACATTAAGTGGAACACAAACAGTAGATGGAATATCTCTTGTAGCAGGAGATAGAGTATTGGTTGCTGGACAGACAGACGCCACAACAAATGGTATTTATGTTGTAGCTTCTGGTGCATGGTCTAGAGCTACTGATTTTGACGAAACTTCTGAATCAAAAGAAGGAGATTTCGTATTTGTTGTAGAAGGAACTGCTAATGGAAATCACGGATACGTTTTGATTTCTGAAGGTTCTGGAGCAAATGAATCAATTATTTTTGGAACAGATAGCCTAAACTTTACCAAATTTACAGGAGCTAATTTAACTACTGCAGGATTTGGATTAACAAAAACAGAAGATGTTATTGAAGTAGATACTTCAGCTATCGCTACAGTTACATACGTAGGAAATGCCTTAGATGCACTAGAAACAACAATAGATAGCACAAAGGCTAATCTAAATGGTGGAGCAACATTTACTGGAACAATTGTTTTGCCACAAAGCACTTCAATTGGCGATGTTTCAGCAACTGAAATTGGATACGTTAATGGTGTAACCTCAGCAATTCAGACACAGCTAGATTCAAAAGCTAATTTAGATGGTGGAGCAACATTTACTGGAACAGTAGTTCTTCCAGCTACAACTTCAATCGATATTGTTAGCGGAACAGAAATTTCTTATCTAAATGGTGCTACTTCAAATATTCAACAGCAAATTGATGAAAAGGCTCCTTTAGCAGGAGCGGTATTTACTGGAGTAATTGCTTTGCCTCAAACAACATCTATTGGTGGGGTTTCAGATACAGAAATTCAATATCTAGATGGCGTAACAGCAAGTATTCAAGATCAGTTAGACTTGAAGTCTCCTTCTGCAAATCCAACATTTACAGGAACAGTAGTATTACCAAATACAACTTCTATTGGTGATGTATCGGCAACTGAAATTGGATATGTTAACGGTGTAACTTCATCAATTCAAAATCAAATTGATACAAAGGCATCAAATACAGATTTAACAAATCACAATAATGATACAACAAACGTACATGGAATTGCAGACACAGATGCATTAGCTACAAAAACATATGCAGATGATGCAGTTTCAACACACAATTCTGATACAACAAATGTTCATGGAATTGCAAATACTGAAAGCCTAGTAACATTATCTGGCTCACAGGTATTAACAGGAAAAACTTTATCTGCTGCAGATAATACAATTACAATAAATGCTGCAGATATTGTTGATGTTACTGCAACAGCTGCAGAACTTAATATACTTGATGGAGTAACTGCAACAGCTGCAGAACTCAATATTCTTGACGGAGTTACTGCCTCTACAACAGAACTAAATTATGTAGATGGCGTAACCTCAGCAATTCAGACTCAGATTGATTCAAAGGCTTCTCTTTCAGGAGCAACATTTACAGGATCAGTAGAAATTGATCAAAACCTAACAGTTGATGGAAACTTAACTGTAAACGGTACAACATTTAATGCATCTTCAACATCGATTGTAATTGAAGATAACATGGTTCAACTTGCTCATCAGAATGCAGCAAATACTGTAGATCTTGGTATTGTAGTAGCATATAACGACGGATCTGCAAAGCATGCAGGTATTGTAAGAGATGTTTCTGATGCTAAGTGGAAGCTATTTAAGGGAGTTTCAACAGAGCCAACTACAACTGTAGCATTTGGCGAAGGATCGCTAGATGATTTAGCAGTAGGTGCTTTTGAGGCTACATCAGCAACAATTGGAAATGTTTCCAATACCGAACTTCAATACCTTGATGGTGTAACTTCAGCAATTCAAACACAATTAAATGCAAAAGCTCCAACCGCAAGCCCAACATTTACTGGAACTGTAACTGTTGCAGCTTCTGGAATTGCGTTTACAGATGGAACACAAACAAAAGAAGGCGTTCCTTCTAGAACAACAATTACTCAGGCTTCCGCAGCATACGATTTGTCAACTGGTGGATTAGCCCTAAGAGATCAAATGATTGAAATTAGCCACACTGGCGGAACTGCGGTAAACGTTACAGTTCCTACTGATGCAACAACTAATTTCCCAATAGGTACATCAATTGATTTGCTTAGAACAAATACTGGTGGCGTACAGATTGTAGGAGCTTCTGGAGTTACTGTAAATGCAACCCCAGGTGCATATTTACGTGCACGTTGGTCATCAGCAACACTTTTCAAGAGAGCCGCAAATACTTGGGTTCTAATGGGAGATTTGGCTAGCTCATAATTAATATAGGAGAAATAAAAACATGGCAATTTCAAAAAGAAGAGGTATAAAGTCTTCAGCTCAAGATAATTTCTTAGAGCCAAAACCACTAGTCATAACATCCGTAACTATGACTACAGGAAGGCCATATGGAAACGGCGCTGTAGATATTGTTTACTCTATTCCAGCCGATTCACCTCCAGCAACATTAATTACTTGGACTTCTAGCCCAGCAACAACAACTCAAACAACCACAAATTTGACAAGCTATCAGTTCACTGGTTTGTCTGGTGGAACAACTTATACATTTACTGGAGTAGCTTCAAATGCTGCAGGATCTGCTGCTGGCACAACAACAAGCGCTGTGGCAATAGTTACAGTGCCACAAGCTCCTTCAGCACCAACAGCAACAGCTCAAGTTAATCAAGACTCAGTTTCTTGGTCAGCACCAGCTAATAATGGTGGATCAGCAATTACTGGATACAGATTAAAGTCTAGCGATGGACCAACTTATGATTACAATTCAAGCACCACCTCTGCAACTATTTCAGAAACAGGTGGTACAAGTCAGACTTATTCTGTTGCAGCACTAAATGCTCAAGGATATTCTGCTTATTCTGCAAATTCTAATCAGGTTACTACACAGTCGCCGTTCTTCCCATTCTTCCCACCGTTCTTCCCGTACTTCCCACCGTTCTTCCCATTCTTCCCATACTTCCCACCATTCTTCCCATACTTCCCATACTTCCCACCGTTCTTCCCATACTTCCCATACTTCCCACCGTTCTTCCCATACTTCCCGTTCTTCCCATTCTTCCCAGGATTCAGCAAGGTTCCAGCATACAAGTGCGTATCATTGGATTCAGAAGTTTTATCTGACAAGGGCTGGATAAAAGTCGGAGATGTAAAGGTTGGAGATACATTAATTACAATTCATCCAAATGATTTTAATTATGAAAATCCAAGCGCAACAATTACATCAGAACAAGTACAGTTGGTAGAGACTAAGGTTTCTTCTATCGAGTACAGCGAAAAGATGACATATAAGCTAAATGATTCAGAATCTAAGTACTCTGGACAACAGCCAATATTTATCAAGTTTGGATACTTGTTCGTAGCCACTACAGTTGAAACAGCACAAGAAGGCTCAATAATGCTAAAGGTTGATGAAAATGGAAATGTTTCTGAAGTTGAATTAAATTCAATAACAGAATCTGGTGAATCAACAGTAGCAGATATTAAGACAGAAGAGTTCGGATGGTTAATAACCAAAGATAACGTCTTAATGTTCTAATAAAAAATATAGTAAAATATAGGAGGGGAAACCCTCCTATATTTATATTCAGCTATTGAATATAATAATTCAAAATGATATAATAGAAATATGGAATCAAAATCACAATACGAAGATAACGGCGACGGCTGGCTTTATAAAGATAGATCAGAAACAACTTCCAACAGAATAGACAGGCAGTTTGGAAATATAGTTGTTACTAATCCAGGTATTGGTCTTAATGTATATAAAAATGCATTTACAAAAGAACAAATACAATATGTCATAAATGTCCTGGAAAAAAATGTTGGATCAGGGATATATAGATGGAATGAAGCCACAGTAACAAATTCTAAAACGCCAATTAAAAAGGCAAGAGACTGTGTAGATTTTAAAATGAGCAGAAACTCTCTTGGTCCTAGAAATGAAAAAAATGCAGAGTTGCATGACATGTATGAATTAGTTTTTGATGTTTTAAAAAAGTGTGTAGATGATTACTCTAAGTATTGGGGTATAAATGTAAATTGGTATGAAGTATTTAATTTTGTTAAGTACGAAGGCGAAGGCAAAGAGTTTAAAATACACGGAGATCACGGACCAAGATATGTATGTACAGTGTCTGCTGTAATTTATCTAAACGATGATTACGAAGGCGGAGAAATACATTTCCCTAGATTAGATAATACTATTGTAAAGCCAGGATATGGAGATATTGCTGTATTCCCATCAAATTATATATATGAGCATGCCTCATTACCAATAAAAACAGGAACAAAGTATTGCGTTGTTGTCATGATGGACATAAACGATCTAGCGCATAAAGATAATCCATATGCAGTAAAGGTAAATCAATAATGGAAGTAACTAATCAGGTTGAGAATGAAATAGTTCAAACTTGGAGCATTAAAGAAGATATGGGCAACGGAATATGGGTGTATAGAGATGTGTTGCCAAAAGAATTAGATCTAATTAATAGGCTAGAAAATGTGCTAGGCGATAAAGGAAATGCATTCAATTGGCAGCCAGCATACGTTGGTTATATGCAGAGAATGCCAGAGTATAGAGATTGTGTTGATTTTAAATATAAAAAAGAAAATGTAATTTCTTATCCAGGACAGGCAGCAAAAGATCTCGTATCCATATGGCAGGACTGCTATGACAGAAAATCTGAAGCAGTAAAAGACTATTGTAAGATGTATAATATCCAAGAGTTAAGATACTGGGAGTCTTTTAATTTTATTAAATATGAACCAGGTCATCACTTTATGGAGCACCACGATCATGGATATTCTTATAATTGTACAGTTTCTTTAGTTTCTTATTTGAACGATGATTACGAGGGTGGAGAGCTCTACTTTAGATTGCAACAGTTAAATATAAAGCCCAAAGCTGGAGACCTATATATATTCCCTTCTAATTTTATGTACCCACACCAAGCAATGGAAGTTAAGTCTGGCACAAAGTATTCTTTAGTAACAATGTTGGATTATAGTTCTAAGTATCATAATCCTAAATTTTATCAAGAAACAGGAGACTAATGTCTATCCTAAAAGGGTTTGTGTTTTCAGATCAATCTCTTTCTATATCCCCCATGCCAATACAAAGAGATTGGGCAGAGGGCACTGGCGCAAGACATGCTTATCATTGTTTCCCAGTGACTACAGCAAACACCATAGGTTGGTACCTTTCTTCTAAAAATAAAATTGTTTTTGAATGGGATGGCTCAGATAATCCTACAGGAGAAGCAATTAATATAATTGAAGGAAAAGAATTCTGCCATGCTAATAGAGGACATGGAACTGTTTCCATATTTACAGGAATTAAGTTTCAATCTGAAAACAATGTAAGCTTGTGGACCATAAACCCAGTAAATTATTTTAATCCAGATTGGGAGGTTATGTCTTCTCTCATGAGTACATCTTTCTACAATCATGAACTCCCACTAGCAATAAAAGTATTGCAGCCAAATAAGAAAATAGTAATAGAACCAGGACAGCCGATAGCAACAATTGTTCCAATATCTTTAGGGATGTTAAAAAATGAGTCAATAGATGTGTACGACTGGCCGTATGACCCAAATTTTGCTAATGAAAATAAAGAATATGAAAAGGCAGCCCAGGCTTTAAATCAAAAAGGAATATGGACTGATTGGTATAGAGACGGGGTTAATTACAAGGGAGAAAAAATAGGAGAACATGAAGTTAAAGCACTAAAGCTTCAAGTAAACAATTTTTCAGAAAGATATAATAATGAATAATAAAATTAGATTTGTTGCAAACAGACCTTGGCTAGATGAAAAGAGTTTTGGCTCTCCTGTACAAATTATGAAGACTATACCAGATTGGTATAGAAAAGCAGATAGGTTTTTTAAAAATATAAATGGGGATTTTGTAATTGGTCCAGATAAAGGAAAGATTCCAACATGGAAGGCCTGTCCAGCAGTATTTGATGTAATGGGAACTGGATATGCTTATGTTACTCCATACGATTTAGAATTTTTTATAAATGGCCAAGGTAAAATTGATATTAAGGTATTAAATAATCCTAACGAAAAAAGTTTTTATCCCCCATTTGTTTCTAAAAGAGATCCAATGCCTCAATTTAAAAATCCAGAGGGATATCATAAAGAGCATTTTGCTTGGTTCCCAGAGTGGTCAGTTGAGACGCCCCCAGGATATAGTGCACTATATACACACCCATTAAATAGGTTTGAGCTACCATTTTTAACTGTTAGTGGAATTATAGATAACGATAAGGTTATACTTCCAGGCTCTATGCCATTTTTTGTTAAAGAGGGCTTTGTTGGTATAATAGAAGCAGGTACCCCAATAGCTCAAATAATTCCTTTCAAAAGAGAAGATTGGGAATCTGAATACGCTTCAGAAAAGCCGCTAGACTTGGCTAGAAAAAATGTAGTAAATTCTCAAAAGTATAGAAAGCCAGATGGCGGAGTTTATAAAAATGAAGTTTGGGAGCCAAGGAAATATTTATGAAAAAAGATTATGCAAATGATATGCAGTGGTTAAACAATAGGGTGTCTATAACTCCTTCTGGATTTTTTGGATCATCTGCAGAATCAATTCAGGCAAGAGAAAACTTTATGACTGAAGAAGAGCTAAAGTTTTTATCAGATCAGGCAAGGTCTATAGATGAATGGGATATTACAGAAACTCATTATAATGAAGAAGGAACAGTAATATATTATTCAGACTATTGGAAGGATAGAGTTGCATCAAGACCCATACTCGACAAAAAGAATCCAGATATAGCCAGAACTATAGACAAAATGGTGGCACGGTTAAAGATAGAGGTAGACAATTTCTTTAATGTAAATGCAATTCCTACTAGCCCAGCAATAGTTAGATGGTTGCCTGGACAAAAGCAAGAGCCGCATGCAGATAAAGAACTTCATGTTGGTGAGGATGCTGGCAAACCTAATGATTTCCCATATTACGACCTAGCTGGACTTTTTTACTTAAATGATGATTATGAAGGAGGGGAACTATATTTCCCAAATCAAAATGTACAGTTTAAGCCAAAACCAGGAGCGGCATACTTTTTTCCAGGAGATAAAAATTTTATTCACGGAGTAACAGAAATAACTTCTGGCATAAGATATGTAATTCCATTCTTTTGGACAATAGCAGAACATACAGGAGAGATACGTCCATGACAATTAATTTTATAGAGTTATATCCTAAAATACATTTATATCCAAATGCTCTTGAGAATCCAGAACTCTGGATAAAGGATGCGTTAGAAGGAGAAGGACACCAGTGGAATGATTGGGGTATATATGGAAAAGCTTTTTCTACTTCTCAAAGAATAGTTATACATGAAACTTTTCCAGAATACGATCAATTTATAAAAAATGCTGTATATCAAAGTCAGTATCCGACATTTGCTGAAGCATATGGAAAGTCTTTTTACGAGAACACCAAGCACTGGCTAGAAATGCATCCTATGGAATTAAACAATTGGATTAGTTCATGCCCTGCAATATGTGAATATACAGTCGGAGAAGATCAAGGTCATGGAGATACATTTACTATGGCTTATCATTCTGATTTTACAATAGGTGAAGAAACATGGCCAGGAGATAAATTTGAACTAACTGCAACTTTATATTTAAATGATGATTACGATCAGGGAGAAATTTGTTTTGTAATTAAAGAAGAAGATGGATCGGATACAAGATTTTCTTATAAACCGAGACCTGGAGAAATGATGGTTTTTCCAGCTAGACCCCCATATTTTCATGGCGTTAAGAGAGCATTCGGTAAAAATAGATACATAGTCAGGTCTTTCTGGCAATCAAGATATCCAGGTGACGAGGCCTGGCATAATGGAGTAAAAGAGTACGGCGAAGAAAAATGGAATGAAATGAAGCAAATTGAAATTCACGAGTATAGACAAAAGCATATTCCTAATCCAGAAACCTATGCTAATAGTTATAATAGAGACAATGAAAGGCTAGGATTGAATCCAGATGGAACTCTTAAAGTTTGAAGACTTAGTAATAAAAGATTTAAATGAGTCTACTTTTATATATATGAAAAATGAGCCCAATAATAAAGGGCAATTAAATGTTCCAGAAAACAAAATAGTGGAAATACCAAATTTTATTACACCAGATGCTCCAGAAAGATTGATACATTATTTTGAAAATTGTGGAGTTGACTGGGGAGATATTGCTTTTTATGGATCTTCTGGCAAAGGTCTCAAACCAGACAAAGAAAAGCTTGCAGAAAGCGGACTCCCTGGAACATTTTTTGAAGACATTAAGTCCAAGTTTCAAGAGTCAGTAGAAAAGATATTTGATAGAAAAGTAAGAGCCAATACTTCTCATGCACAAAAATGGGATGTAGGTGGCTTTGCTCCCCCACACTCAGACAATTCTGATAATGATGGAGAGCCTAATGCTTTTGAAATAAATAAATATGTGGCCATCTTATATCTAAATGATGACTATGAAGGTGGAGAACTTTATTTCCTAACAGGCTGGCCAGGAGAGACATGGCTTTCTTTTAAGCCAAATAAATATTCTTTAATATTATTCCCAGGTGGTGTAGAAAATATACATGGAGTATCAGAAATTACAAAAGGAACCAGATATACTATGGTTTCATTTTGGGATTTTGCTGATTTAGAATATGACAAAGCTACATTAGATAAATGGGAAGAGATGACAAGAGTTGTCAGGGAAGAACAAGCTGTTCAAAAAGAAGAGTGGAAGGCTGGAATTGGATTACCTCCAAAAAATTAAATGCGTTTTCATGTAGTATCTTTACCTCATACACAAACTACTAAGTCATTTGTTAATTGTGCTTACACTGAAAAAGTAAGACGTTTTTGTAATATGATGACTTCTTTGGGTCATGAAGTTTACCTGTATGGGGGAGAACAAAATGAAGCGGAAGTAACAGAATTAATTCCATGTATTACAGAAGAACAAAGAGTTAAATCTTTAAACGGACAACATTTTACATCTGGATCGTTTGATTATACAAAACCGCATTGGATGCTATTTAATGCAAATGTAGTTCGTGAAATGGAAAAAAGAATACAGCAAAAAGATTTTATTTGCTTAATCGGAGGTCATGCTCATAAAATAATAGCAGATTCATTTCCAGGTCATATATCTGTAGAATTTGGTGTAGGATATTCTGGAGTCTTTAGTCAATACAAGGTATTCGAATCATATTCCTGGATGCATTCAATATATGCACAAAATAAAGATGCGTCAGCATCAGATGGTGCATTTTTTGATAGAGTTATTCCAGGATATCTAGATCCAGAAATGTTTCCGCTAGTGGAACAAAAAGATGATTATTATTTATTTATAGGAAGATTAATAGACAGAAAAGGCTATCATATAGCTCAACAAGTATGTCAAGAATTAGGTAAAAGGTTGATAGTTGCTGGCCCAGGAGATTTTAAAGGATATGGAGAGTATGTAGGCCCTGTTGGACCAGAAGAAAGAGCCAAGCTTATGGGTAATGCAATTGCTACATTTGTTCCAACACTTTACATTGAGCCTTTTGGTAATGTTAATATTGAATCGCAGGCTTGTGGAACTCCAGTTATTACAACCGACTGGGGTGCATTTACAGAAACCGTAGAACATGGCAAGACTGGATTTAGATGCAGAACTTTTCAGGAGTTTTGTGAGGCGGCAGAGGCAGTAAAAGCCCTAAATCCAGTATATATTAGGGATAGGGCAATTTCCCTTTATTCAGTAGATATTGTAAAATATCAATATGAAAGATACTTCCAGGACTTATTAAAGTTGTGGGGGAAAGGCTGGTATGAGCGAGATATTAGAACATATCAGATGGTATAATTAAAAATTATGGCACCAGAAACATCATCTTTGGGATTTCATTATCCCCTTCAGACAGACCCACCAAATGTTCCAGCAGA
>JACCDW010039820.1_pt1 | contig 12901 bp, 11 predicted proteins | sample 7449781 | NCBI WGS metagenome assembly JACCDW01 (sample SAMN15323449, study PRJNA562643) | freshwater metagenome | isolation source: river surface water | place: USA:Blue River Watershed | collected 2017-08-18 | reverse complement strand
GATGAAATCACCATCATTCGCCGTGGAAAAGTTGTCGGTCAAGCCAAACCCACTGCCTCCCAAGAAGAGTTGGCATCTCTCATGGTTGGTCGCCCAGTTGATCTCGATGTAAATAAAAAGAAATTCCAGCCTGGCAAAGGAGTTCTTGCGATCAAGAACTTAAAAGTTTCGGATGTTACCGGTCGCGCACTTGTGAGCGATATTAATTTTGAAATTCGGGAAGGTGAAGTGCTTGCCATCGCAGGCGTTCAGGGCAATGGCCAGACTGAGTTAGCTCGAGCGATTATGAACCTCGAAGAATATGTAAGTGGATCAATCACTTTAGAAGGACATGAACTTGTCGGAAAAACAGTGCGCGACTCCCTGCACCGAGGAATCGCATATGTTCCTGAATCGCGTGAACTAGATGGCCTAATTGCGAGTTTCACAATCGCCGAAAATCTCATTCTTGATGTTTTTGATATCGCTCCAAATGCAAAAGGACCGATGCTTGATCTGAATTTCATATCGGAAAACGCTGGAAAGCAAGTTAAAGAGTTTGATGTACGCATCCAGAGCGTCACAGATGCGGTCTCATCTCTTTCGGGGGGAAATAAACAGAAAGTTGTCCTTGCTCGAGAACTATCTCGTCCGGTCCGTCTTCTTGTTGCGGCGCAACCAACTCGCGGCCTTGATGTTGGTTCCATTGAATTTGTACACGAAAGAATTTTGGCTGAACGCGATGCTGGTCGCGCAGTCTTACTCTTTAGTACTGAACTTGATGAAGTGATGGCTTTAGCTGATCGCATTGCCGTGATGTACAAAGGCTCCATCATCGACATCGTTTCGCCAGATATTTCACGAAGCGATCTCGGATTGTTAATGGCGGGCGTGAAAGGTAAGAGCGCATGAAGAAGCTAAACCTCAAGAGCTTTGTACTGCCATTCCTCTCTTTCTTCCTTGCAATATTTATTGGTGGATTGCTTATCGCATTCTCAGATCCCAATGTTCTGAAGTTGCGTGGTGACTTCCTTGAAATGCTCCGTGTTGGCGCAAATACAGCGTGGAGCGCATATGTCGCACTATTCCAAGGCGCAATTTATGACCCGAATCTGGCAGCTCAGGGAGGCGGGCAAGGCTTTTATCCGCTCTCTGAAACTCTCGTTGTGTCTGGTCCACTCATTCTTGCTGGTCTTGCTGTTGCACTCGCCTTTCGAGCAGGACTTTTCAATATCGGTGCGCAAGGTCAATTTATTTTTGGCGCAATAGGCGCTTCATACATTGGCTTTACCTTTGACTTGCCGCCGGTAATTCATGTCATCGCTGCACTTACCTTCGGAGTTGTCTTAGGCGGACTTTGGGGTGGAATCGCAGGTCTGTTGAAAGCAAAAACGGGTGCGCACGAAGTTATCGTCACAATCATGCTCAACTATGTTGCAGCAAATTTCATTCTCTGGCTTTTGAAAACTAAAGCATTTCTCCGTGAAGGCCGGACAGATCCGATTGCACCAGAAGTTCTACCCAACGCACAACTTCCTCGATTCTTTGGTGAAGAGTTCCGAGTCAGTGCAGCAATCTTGATTGCGCTTATTTCTGCTTGGTTAGTAAGCGTCTTACTTGATCGCACGACTTGGGGTTATCAATTCAAAGCTGTCGGTGCTAATTCCACTGCCGCAAAGACTGCAGGTATGTCAGTTCCATTTGTAATGACTTCGGTCATGATTGTCTGTGGCGCAATCGCAGGATTGGGTGGAGCGGTCAATGTGCTCGGCGCCGAATATGCACTCACCACTGGAATTGCCGGCTCTTTTGGTTTTGATGCAATCACTGTTGCTCTTTTAGGTCGAGCCAAACCTCTCGGTGTTGTCCTTTCAGCATTCCTATTTGCAGGGTTGCGAGTTGGGGGACAGATGATGCAAGCGCGAACTGATACTCCGCTAGATCTCATTCTTATTGTTCAGGCTTTGATCATTCTCTTCATTGCTGCGCCTGCGCTAGTAAAGGGAATCTTCCGCTTAAAGAACGTGTCTGCTTCAACGGGCATGGCAGCTAAAGGTTGGAATGGATGATGAAGAAGATCTCCTCACTTTCTGCAGCCCAGATTCGCACCCGTCGAGGCATCATCACCCTAGGCATCTCGACGCTTCTAAGCGCTCTCGTTTTCGTAGTTCTACCAAAAGATCCCCAGAACACTTCCTTTGGCTTCCTTCTTGGTGGGGAGTGGGAGTTATTTAGACAGTGGGATGTTAATTCTCGAGTTGGAGCCGCGATCTTTGTCATCATTGCACTGGCGTGCACAGCTTATGGATATCTCCGATTTGTAAAAGATAAAAAGTCCTTGGCATTTACTCTGCTCGGTGGCTTTAGTTTATTGATGGCATTTCTCTGTTGGGCTGGTAATGGAAAATTCATTCCTTTTACTGGAATTGTTGCCGGCGGACTTGTATTAGCTGTGCCTCTGATTTTTGGGGCGATGGCTGGAGTCATCTGTGAAAGATCTGGCGTTATCAATATTGCAATTGAAGGACAACTTCTTGCTGCAGCATTTGCGGCGGGAGTTGTGGCGAGCCTTACCAAGAACACGTGGTGGGGACTTTTGGTTGCTCCTATTGCTGGAGCTTTGATTTCTGTAATTCTGGCCACCTTTGCCATCAAATATCAGATTGATCAAGTCATTCTTGGATTCGTTATCAATGTTCTCGTTATAGGTATAACCGGTTTCTTCTACAAGAAATTACTTATCCCTTATCAAGAAACATGGAACACCGGTCCAATCCTTCAACCGATAAGAATTCCTTTACTTTCAAAGATTCCAATTATTGGACCAATTCTTTTCAATCAAACAATCATCGTTTACATGATGTATGCCGCAGTTGCGCTCACTCATTACTATTTATTTAAGACTCGTTGGGGATTACGTACTCGAGCTGTCGGTGAGCATCCCACGGCGGCCGATTCAGTCGGCATCAAAGTTAATGCCCTTCGTTTCAAGAACGTGATTCTCGCTGGTGCAGTTGCCGGTTTAGGTGGGGCATATTTCACAGTGGGAGCTGTAGGTGCATTTAGCAAAGAAATGACCGCCGGCAAAGGCTTTATCGCGCTAGCTGCGTTGATCTTCGGACGCTGGAGCCCGCTCGGTGCGGTAGCAGCAGCGCTGCTATTTGGCTTTGCTGACAATCTCCAAGTAGTTCTCTCCATCATCGGAACAGGAATACCTAGTGAGTTCTTGTTGATGGTCCCTTACATCGCAACAATTATTGCGGTCTCTGGTTTTGTTGGACGCGTTCGAGCTCCAGCCGCAGATGGAATTCCGTACTCTCGAGGCGGCTCACATTGATTGATTGGGAAGTACTGCGTCGCGAGGCAATTGCAGCGATGAAAAAATCTTATTCACCATACTCGAAATTTCCAGTTGGAGTTGCGGGATTGGTGAGCGATGGACGAATTGTCAGCGGTTGTAATGTGGAAAATGCTAGTTACGGTCTCACTTTGTGTGCTGAGTGCTCAATGATTTCAAATCTTGCAATGACGGGTGGGGGAAGAATTCTTGCCGTGGTCTGTGTTGATCAACACGGAGAATTACTCTCACCATGCGGGCGTTGTCGACAGCTTCTCTTCGAACACGGCGGAAGTGAGTTGCAATTACTAACTCCTGATGGCCCACAACCGATGTCAGTAATTTTGCCTTGGGGTTTCGGTCCTGAAGATCTTCCCAAATAGAGTGAATTTGCAGAGAGTAAATCATGGCTGAAGCATTCGCCGCTGTTGAAATCATTGCAGCAAAACGTGATCGCCATGAACTCACTGATGCCCAGATAGATTGGGTAGTGGACGCCTACACTCGTGGGGTCGTTGCAGATGAACAGATGTCTGCGCTACTTATGGCAATTCTGCTCAACGGTATGAACGCTCGGGAAATCTCACGCTGGACAGATGCGATGATTAATAGTGGCGAGCGCATGTCGTGGTCTGCTTTAAGTGTTCCTACTGTTGATAAACATTCCACTGGCGGAGTTGGCGACAAAATTACGCTGCCACTTGCGCCTCTTGTTGCCGCATGTGGAGCTGCAGTCCCACAACTTTCTGGTCGCGGACTCGGCCATACTGGCGGAACCCTCGATAAATTAGAGGCAATTCCTGGTTGGCGTGCATCTCTATCAAACGCCGAAATGCTCAAAGTTCTCCAGGATGTCGGTGCGGTTATTTGTGCAGCGGGAGCGGGATTAGCTCCAGCGGATAAAAAACTCTATGCGCTTCGAGATGTCACCGCTACTGTGGAAGCGATTCCTCTCATTGCATCATCAATCATGTCCAAGAAGATTGCAGAAGGAACTAGTGCCTTAATCCTCGATGTAAAAACGGGAAGTGGCGCATTTATGTCAGATCCCAAACGTGCAGAAGAGTTAGCGCGCACTATGGTCGCACTCGGTACTCGAGCCGGAGTTAAAACTCGCGCGCTGGTGACAGCGATGGATGTTCCACTTGGACTCACTGCAGGTAACGCTCTTGAAGTTCGCGAATCAGTTGAGGTCTTAGCTGGTGGTGGCCCATCGGATGTTGTCGAATTAACAATTTTGCTTGCTCGCGAGATGCTCGATGCTGCTGGCGTAAAGAACGCAAAAGATCCAGCAATCGCACTTAAAGATGGAAGCGCAATGGATAAATGGCGCGCAATGATTTCTGCTCAAGGCGGCAACCCAGATGCTCCACTTCCAATTGCGCGCGAAAAAGAGATTGTTAAAGCAGAGAAGTCAGGAACAATTTCATCGATGGATGCGCTTAAAGTGGGTGTGAGTGCATGGCGTTTAGGCGCTGGTCGTGAAAGGCAAGGTGAGAAAGTTCAAGCTGGCGCAGGTATTGAAATTCATGCCAAACCTGGCGAAAAAATTGAAGAAGGTGCACCGCTCTTTACCCTCCATACAGATGAACCAGAAAGGTTTGCGCGAGCAAGAGAAGCGCTCAAAGGCGCAGTCGTTATCTCTGAAAGTGGGGCTATAGCTCCGCGTCTTCCGCTGGTAGTCGCGCGTATTGATTCTCATGACCTCATTTGATTTCACCCCAACACTTGATCAGATAAAGGCGCTTCCCAAAGCCTTATTGCACGATCATTTAGATGGTGGCCTGCGCCCTGAAACTATTATTGAAATCGCAGACGAAATTGGTTATGAGAAGTTACCTACAAAGGACCCTGAGAAATTAGCAGCATGGTTTGAAGAGTCTTGTAACTCTGGCTCCTTAGTTCGTTATCTCGAAACGTTTGACCACACCATTGCTGTTATGCAACGTCGAGAAGATCTCATCCGCGTTGCTCGTGAATGTGTTATTGATTTAGCGCGTGATGGAGTGGTCTATGCCGAAGTACGAGGGGCTCCAGAATTGTTTACCTCCCAAGGATTGAGTATCGACAAAGTTGTGGAAGCAACTCTTGAAGGTTATCGCCAAGGTATGGATATTGCCCGAGGTGAAGGAAATGAAATCCGAGTCGAATCAATTCTCTGTGCGCTCCGACAAAATCATCGTGATCGTGATGCTGCAAAGGCTGTGGTGAAGTATCGCGATAAGGGTGTCGTGGGTTTTGATATCGCAGGCCCGGAAGATGGTTACCCACCGACAAATCAGTTGCAGACTTTTGAATATCTACGTCGCGAAAATGCTCACTTCACTATTCATGCTGGTGAAGCTTATGGACTTCCATCAATTTGGGAAGCAATTCAATACTGTGGCGCTGAACGTCTCGGCCACGGTGTTCGAATCATTGACGATATTGATTTTTCGGGGGATACACCAGTTCTCGGAAGGCTTGCTGCTTATATTCGCGATCGAAGAATTCCACTTGAAATATGCCCTACTTCTAATCTTCAAACCGGCGCAGCAAAAACTATTGCAGAGCACCCAATAGGAAAGCTCTCTGAACTTCGTTTTCGAGTAACCGTCAATACCGATAACCGATTGATGTCACGCACCTCTATGACAAATGAGATGTATCAATTAGTTAGAGCATTTAACTGGACTCTAGCCGACTTACAGCGCGTAACGGTCAATGCAATGAAGAGCGCATTTATACCTTTTGAAGAACGACTGAAGATTATTGAAGGGGTTGTGAAACCAGGCTTTGCCAGAATGGCTAGTTAAATTCCTATTTCAAATTCCAATGGGATGCCATACCGTCTTATATTCCATAAATGAGAGTATCCGTGCTGGGGATTTATCTGCGCTAAATCGATGAATTCGCTTGAGATTTTCCGTTCCGGCGATGCGTAATTGAACTTCAGATTTAGTATCGACTCCACTGAGATCGAGTCCATCGACTTCCATATGAGAAGCAAGCCAGGGAGTTAGTTCTGAGGTAATACCGGTAAGAATATTTACTACACCAGCAGGAACATCCGAGGTTGCAAAACATTCAGAGAGAGTAATTCCTGGTAGAGGACGTTTTTCACTAGTGATGAGAACTGCAGTATTTCCACCTGCAAGTACAGGGGCAAGCCCACGAACAACTCCAAGCAGTGAAGATTTCTGGTCGGCAACTATTCCGACAACGCCGAGCGATTCTGGAATAGTGAAGTTGTAATAAGGGCCAGCAATCGGATTTGTACTTCCTGCCGTACTTGAGATTTTGTCGCTCCAACCTGCGTACCAAACCCAGGTATCAATTGCTTCTTGAACTTGTGCCAGCGCAGCTTTTGAAGTCACTCCTTCAAGCGCCATTATTTCAGCAACAAATTGCTCGGTACGACCTTCCATGATTTCTGCGATGCGATAAAGAATTTGACCGCGGTTATAAGCGGTTGCGCCACTCCATTGCGGATGTACGTTCTTTGCAGAGACAACGGCATCACGTAAATCTTTACGAGATGCTTGCGCTGGATTTGCTACAAATTTCCCTTTGGAATCATTGATGACATAGGAGCGTCCTGATTCGCTCCGTGGAAATGCACCACCAATAAATAATTTGTAAGTCTTCTTCACATCAAGGCGCATTAGTGAGCCCCTTTAATGTATGCAGCGAGTCCATGGCGACCACCTTCGCGGCCCCAGCCTGATTCTTTGTAACCACCAAAAGGGCTTGCGGGATCAAATTTGTTAAAGGTGTTTGCCCAAATTACGCCAGCTTTTAGCTGGTTGCTGGCCCACAGAATCCGTGAACCTTTATCGGTCCAAACTCCAGCAGAGAGGCCAAAAGGTGTGTTATTCGCCTTTTCCATAGCTTCTTGGGGTGTTCTAAAGGTGAGAACGGAGAGAACAGGTCCAAATATCTCCTCACGTGCAATGCGGTGCGCCTGGGTTACGCCAGTGAAGATTGTTGGAGCAAACCAGAAACCTTTGCCAGGAAGTTCACATGGCGCGGACCAGATTTGGGCGCCTTCAGATTCTCCAGATTGAGAAAGTTCACGGATTTTTGAAAGTTGAGCTGCTGAGTTTATGGCTCCTAAATCAGTGTTCTTATCTAGCGGGTCGCCAACTCTGATCTTCGACATTCGAACTTGTAACTTATGAAGAAATTCATCATGGATATTTTCCTGCAATAAAAGCCTCGAACCAGCACAGCAGACATGGCCTTGGTTGAAGAAAATTCCATTCACAATTCCCTCAACCGCCTGATCAATAGGAGAATCTTCAAAAACTATATTTGCACCTTTGCCACCAAGTTCCAACGTTAAGGATTTGCTGGTGGTAGCAACGCTCTGTGCGATGAGCTTTCCTACTTCAGTGGAACCGGTAAATGCAATCTTGTCGACGCCAGGATGTTTTACTAGAGCGCTGCCAGTGCGACCATCACCAGTAATGATATTTACAACTCCGGCAGGAAGTTCAGCTTGCTGACAAATTTCAGCAAAGAGAAGCGCAGTCAGTGGAGTAGTCTCTGCAGGTTTTAGTACAACGGTATTTCCAGTAGCAAGTGCCGGTGCAACTTTCCATGCCAACATCAGCAGCGGAAAATTCCAAGGAATGACTTGGCCCACCACGCCATGAGGTTTTGGTTGGGAGCCAAAACCAGCATGTTCAAGTTTGTCTGCCCAACCAGCGTGATAAAAGAAGTGGGCTGCCGCAAGAGGGATATCGACATCGCGAGTTTCACGGATAGGTTTGCCGTTATCGAGAGATTCAACTACCGCAAATTCACGTGCACGTTCCTGTAAAAGGCGAGCGATGCGGAAGAGGTATTTCGCACGCTCTTTTCCGCTTAATTTTGACCAAACTTTTGAATAGGCAGTGCGAGCAGCTTTAACAGCTTTATCAACATCTACCTCATCTGCAAAAGAAACTTTAGACAAAACTTCTTCTGTTGCGGGATTGATTGTTTCAAACCGTTTCTTGCTGTGGGGAGCTTGAAATTTTCCGTTAATAAATAAGCCGTAATCCTTCTCAATCTTGGCGATGGATCGAGATTCAGGTGCGGGCGCATACTCAAAATTACTCATGACTAATCCACCGTAACATAATTCGCGCTGGAATATCTGCCATTTGCCATCTTCATTCTCTGCATCAGTAGATCATTAAGAAGTGCACTTGCGCCAATTCTAAATAAGGAGGGATCTAACCATTCTGGTCCAGCCGTTTCATTGACGAGAACTAGTTGTTTAATTGCATCCTTTGTTGTACGAATTCCACCTGCAGGTTTGACTCCAATTCGAGTACCCGTGAGTTGGAAATAATCTCTCACCGCTTCCAACATCACCATAACAACGGGAGCTGTTGCCGCAGGCGTAACTTTTCCGGTAGAAGTTTTTATAAAATCTGCACCAGCCAACATTGCGAGGTAGGAAGCTTTGCGAACATTATCAAGTGTTACCAATTCACCCGTTTCCAGAATAACTTTTAAGTGGGCTTTATCTCCGCAGATATCTTTAATGGCAACAATTTCATCAAATACGTCACCGAGTCTGCCCGATAGGAATGCTCCGCGGTCAATCACCATATCGATTTCACTTGCTCCAAGTGCAATAGCATCACGAGTATCTTGAATCTTGACAGTTCGAGATGCGCGGCCAGAGGGAAATGCGGTCGAGACTGCTGCAACAGGGACAGAAGCTCCACCAATTGAATCTAAGTGTTGGCGCGCTATCCCAACCATGTCGTTATAGACGCAGACTGCACCAACATGGGGAACGCTGAGATCGCGAGGATCAGGACGAACTGCTTTCGAACAAAGCGCGCGAACTTTTCCCGGAGTATCCGCACCCTCCAGCGTCGTTAGATCGACCATACTGATCGCCATATCAATGGCCCACTTCTTACTTGAAGTTTTGATACTCCGAGTTCCCAACATTGCAGCGCGTTCTTGGGCGCCAATTTGATCTACAGGGGAGAGTGTTTGGAGGAAACGACGGAGTGATGATTCCGATCCATCAATCAAGCGTGCTGAGCGCTCTTCGGAATTCATAGTTGGCAGTCTACCTATTATCAGGAAAGAAAGGTATGGAGCTCTTTTTCTAGTTCGGAGAGGATTTCTTCAGCAGTATCGCGATTCTTAGTGATCACTTCTATGTAGCACTTTATCTTAGGCTCAGTACCGCTCGGTCTGACAATTATTCGAATGTTATCCATCAGCCGAATGCGAACTCCATTTGTAGGGGGGAGCCCATCCTTTGGTTTCTCTAAATCATCAAAAGTAGTAAGTGAGAATTTTCCAATCGACGTGGGGGTTGCATCTCGAAACTTAGAGAGAATTGCATCTATCTGATCCAGGCTAGTTGTTCGTACCGAAATCTGTTTTGTTCCGTGATAACCATGACGCTCCCAGATTTCATCGAGGAGATTGATCAATGTCTTACCTTCTGCTTTAAGGTCTGTTGCAAGTTGAGCAAGAACGAGAGCAGCGCTAATTCCATCTTTATCGTTAACGGATTGTGAATCAACTGCATATCCCAAAGCTTCTTCATAACCAAACCAAAGATTTGGAATCTTTGCTAACCATTTAAATCCAGTCAGAGTTTCTTTAAACGGTAACCCATAGTGTCCAGCAATCTTTGACAATATTGAAGAAGAAACTATCGAGTTAGCTAATGTGACCTCTTTGTTGGGAGCCTTTCGCGCCATGTATTCACCTAAAAGCGCCCCAACTTCATCACCACGCAACATCCGCCATTGACCGTTGTGATCCACTATAGCTGCCGCACATCGGTCAGCATCGGGATCATTTGCAATGACAAGATCAGCTGACTCTTTTCGAGCTTTCTCTAGTGAAAGATCAATTGCTCCTGGTTCTTCAGGGTTAGGAAACTTCACCGTAGGAAAGTCGGGATCTGGTTGCGCCTGTTCGGTGACGAGAATTGGCTCAGGGAAACCAGCAGCTTTAAATACTTTTTGCAGCGTTTCGGTTCCAACTCCATGCATTGCTGTGTAAACAATTTTGAGATCCCCAGGTTTCGTTGCTAACCGAGATGTTGCAGAGATGTAGGCATCGACATGTGATTCATCAAGCACGGTCCAACCTTGAGCCCTAGCAAGTGTGTTGAGAGCAGGAACTGAGGCAATATCTGCAGAAATCTCTGAATCGGCTGGGGAGATAATTTGTGAACCTTCATATCTCACACCACCAACGTTTCCTCCTAGATAAACCTTGTAGCCATTATCCTGCGGTGGATTGTGGCTCGCCGTCACCATAATTCCAACATCGCATTTCAGATTTCGAACCGCATATGCAAGCACTGGCGTTGGCAATGGGCGAGGAAGAACAAATACATTAAATCCTGCGCCTTGCATGATCTCTGCAGTATCGCGAGTGAAATCCTCAGATCCATAACGTGCATCACGACCAATTACGACCGACTTCAATCCATTTCTCTTCATATATATTGCTAAACCTGCAGCAGTCTTTGTGACAACTGCACGATTCATCCGCGAAGGTCCTGGGCCAAGTGGTCCACGAAGTCCAGCTGTTCCGAATTCCAAAAACCCCGCGAAGCAGGAACGCAAGAGAGTTTCATCGTTGGAACTCAGAGCCTCTTGCAATTGGGTGCGCGTTGCTAGATCTGGATCTTCTGCAATCCATTTTTCAACTTCTAAACGAAGCGCTGTATCGATTGTCATAGCGCAGTAATCAACTTTGCTAAAAGAGTTCCCATTTTCGTGGCAGAAGCTTTACCAGCTGCGATAACTTCGTCATGACTCAACTTTTCTCCAGACATCCCTGCAGCAGCATTGGTGACTAAAGAAATTCCTACGACTTCTGCGCCAAGTGCATGTGCTGCAATTGCTTCGGGTACCGTCGACATCCCTACGAGATCTGCGCCCATGGTTCTAATCATTCTGATTTCAGCTGGAGTTTCATAGGTGGGTCCGTACCAATGCGCATAAACACCCTCGACTAAAGAGGGATCTGCTGCTCTGAGAATGGAGCGAATTCGAGCGCTATATAGATCGGTGAGATCGACGAAATTAGCGCCGCGAATCGGGCTAACCCCAGTAAGGGAAATGTGATCTTTGATGATGACGGGTTGGCCGACTGAGTATTCGGGATTAATTCCGCCGCATGCATTTGTGAGAATTACAGTAGATGCACCAGCCTTAACTGCGGTGCGAACACCATGAACAACAGGTTCAATTCCTTTACCTTCATACAAGTGTGTTCGTCCCAGAAATACCAGAATATTTAATGGCTCTTTTCCATCTCGTGGGAGTGAATACGAACGAAGAGATGATCCATGTCCCTGTACGGTTGATTTTTCGAAACCAGGTAAAGAGCTCAGCGGAATTTCATGAGTTGGAGTTCCAAACTGCTCTGCGGCATCAATCCATCCCGAACCCATGACGAAGGCCATGGAATGGTGAGCTTTCCCAGTTAACTCTGCAATTGCAGAAGCTGCTTCTTCAGCCGCTCCAATCGGATCTACATAAAGGTCAACCATGGCATCAATCTATCTCGTCTATTCTTGATGTAGAGAATTGCATGAGAAAATTGATGTAATCATCAGGAGCGCCAGCTTCGCGTGCGGCGTTCACCATAATTTCCAAATAACGCGGTGATGGCAAACCACCTTCGAAAGAATTGAGAACATAGACATAACACAACGATGAGCCATCAAGAGTTTCAACGCGAACTCTTATCTTGCGGTACAAATCGGTTGTAACTCCCTCCCACTCATCAAGGGCATTCTCATCAACGCGAGTTAGATCGTAAATTGAAACAAAGACGCTATGTCCATCATCTTCGGCAAGGGTTGCGACAGCTCCTTCCCAGCCAATCTCTTCGCCACCAAAAGTTAAGCGCCAGCCACGTAGCCAGCCCGTGCCACGATGTGGCGAGTGTGGCGCGCGAAGCAGCATCTGTCGTGGATCAAGATTTGAGCCATATGCCGCGTATAAAGTCATGAGAGCAACTCAAACCACTTATAACCAAGCTGGTTTACCGCGTTACGGAGCAATGGTAGGGAGAGTCCAATTACATTTGAAGTCTCACCTTCAATCTTTGTAATGAATGGCGCGCTGATTCCATCCAGTGTGAACCCGCCAGCTACATGGAGTGGTTCGCCAGTCGCAACGTAGCCTTCGATTTCTTCATCGGTCATATTTGCAAAATGAACGCGAGTTGTTGCTACATCACTAATCTCAATTTCCTTCGCAGTATCAATGATGCAATGTCCAGTGTGCAATAAACCTGAATTACCTCGGAGCCTCTTAGCTCTAGCAATCGCATTTACAGCACTTCCTGGCTTACCAAGTGACTCTCCTTCAAATTCAAAAGTTGAGTCGCAGCCAATTATGAGGGCAGGATAATCAATGAATGTTCGGACGGTGTGTGCTTTCACGATGGCAAGCGCAGTCACTAATTCTCGTGGAGTGAGTTGAGAATAAGCGACGTCTTCTTCATCAACTCCACTCACAACAACGGTTGGTTTAATTCCAGCGCTAGTCAGTAATCGAAGACGTGAGGGGGATGCCGATGCGAGAACTATTTTTGGCGCCATGATTAACTGCG
>JACCDW010334289.1_pt1 | contig 12902 bp, 7 predicted proteins | sample 7449781 | NCBI WGS metagenome assembly JACCDW01 (sample SAMN15323449, study PRJNA562643) | freshwater metagenome | isolation source: river surface water | place: USA:Blue River Watershed | collected 2017-08-18 | reverse complement strand
ATTGGAATGTATATTGTGAGAGTGATTCTCGATGGAAAGTCGCTGACAACTCCTCTTATTATCACGAGATAATTGCCAAAAGTAAAGCCCGATTATTCGGGCTTTTTCTTACACAATCAAAGCATAAGCGAGCATGACAGCAAGAGTATACTTGATTGTTGCATGTGCATAGTGAAGATTCTCTCTCACATATTGTTCAAGAGCAATGAGTCCGGGGGTTAGGGTAACGATTAACATTGCTGCAATTGCTCCAATCTCCAGTGATGCTTCATGCATGAAAATTCTGCCGACGCTTGGGAACCAAGGAGTGCCATAGAGTAATACTAAATGCAGAATATAAATATGGAGTGATTTACTGCTGAAGAATACAAGTTGTTTTTCAAAGCTCTTCAAAAGAGCTGAAAGATAAGAACAAAGGCCAATAAAAAGTATGATGATTCCCGTGCGCATGATCATTGAACCAGGATTCAAATACTCCAGAATTCTTGCAAAATGATAGGTACCTTGATAAATGCCGATTCCAATTGCAATTGTAGAAATCCCTACGAGAAAAATCGTTTTTTTCATGAATGTGCTTCTTTGTTCCTCACTTAGTCCATGAAGATAAGAACCAAATGCAACACCCAGAAACATAAAGCCACTTGTTGGAAAGAGGGGAAATAGGGAGCCTTTTTCTGGACTTAAAAAACCTGCAAAAAATTCAGGGAGAAATTCAAACCAATGAATAGATTGTATAACCGGAGCAAGCAGAAATATGCTCCCAGCAATCATTCCTGATGTAATCCCAAGAGATTTCACTGAATATGTTTTTGTTGATAACCAAACTACTGCCATGAGCGTGAGTGCGGTCATGTGTAAAATATTTACTTGAAATGCATAAGACCAAGCACTTGCTTCCGCAAAAGGCAAATCAATCAATCTATTTGCTGGAAAGACAAGCAAATAACCCCAAAGCATGATAATCCAAGCCCAGCGCATTCTGCGTTTGCGTGTTTCTTCGGACATCGCGCCTTGTTCATTTCTCTTCATTGCAAATACATGTACAGTGCCGGACACGATCAAAAAGATTGGTGCGGTCAGACCACGCATGAATTGCCAAATATTCCATGGAAATGTCCCTAGATCCATCAATTGTGGATTGACAAGTGCATCAAGTGTATGACCCTGCATCATCATGAGCATTGCCATTAAGCGGGCAAGGTCTAATGCAAAGAGTCTTGAGCCTTTTTGTTGAGATTGATGTGACATAGAATGCTGATAATAGATTGCAATCATTTCAACTTACAGCTTTTCCATAAAAAAAGCCCCGTTTTTCGGGGCTTTTTTTCAGACATTTTGTCCATGACATTGTTTGTACTTTTTACCGCTTCCGCAAGGACAAGGATCATTCCTTTTAACCCTTGGTTCTGTTCTTCGAACTGTTTGTCCTGGCTGTTGAATAGAATTCTCATCCGATGATTCTTGTCCATATTCATCAATTTCTGGTTTTACGGCACGCAAACCGGATGTTGAAGAAGTTCTTGATGATGATTGCCCCATGAAACTCAGAGAAGGTGAATTCATCACATTGACATTCTTATGATCAAGCGCACCTTCTTGTGGGCGTACTGTTGGTGTCTGAGGAGCTTGAATCACTTGTGGGTAGAATCTAAACACTGCAGTGATTGTTTCTTTTTGAATTTCTACAAAGAGATTTTGAAATGCATTCAATGCCTCGCCTTTATATTCAAGCAATGGATCTTTCTGACCATATGCACGAAGGTGAATACCTTCTTTCAATTCATCCATCACACCTAGATGTTCGCGCCATTTATCATCAATAGCCCGAAGGAATGCAAAGCGTTCTAGGCCAATCATAAAATCATTGCCAAATTGCTGTTCTTTTCTTTCGAGAAATTCTTTTGCAACGGAAACAATTCTGTCAATAGCTTCCTCTGCTTTCATTGTACGGAATTCTTGCTCAGAAATCTCAACTTCACAGAGCATATGAGTACGCACTTGATCTTTCAATGCTTCGAGATTTTGTTCTTCATGATATTGATCATACCAATGGCCGGCTAATTGCTCCATGAATTCAATGATCTCGCCTTTCATTCTTTCGCCATGAATCACGAGACGGCGCATTGAATAAATGGCTTCTCTTTGCTGATTCATCACATTATCATATTCGATCAAGCGTTTGCGAATTGCGAAATTGTTTTCCTCAACTTTCTTTTGTGCCTTTTCAACAGATTTCGTTACCATTCCTGCTTGAATTGGCTCTCCTTCCGGTACTTTAAATGTTTGCATTACTGATGCAATTCTTTCGCCACCAAAGAGACGCATAAGATTGTCTTCAAGAGAAAGAAAGAATTGTGAAGAACCAGGATCTCCTTGACGACCTGCTCGACCTCTGAGCTGTCTATCAATACGGCGGGCATCATGTCTTTCAGTACCAATGATTGCCAATCCGCCAGCAGCTTTTACTTCATCATCAAGTTTGATGTCTGTACCACGGCCTGCCATATTTGTTGCAATCGTTACTTTGCCCTTTCTTCCAGCTTCTGCAACAATCTCGGCTTCATGCTGATGTTGTTTTGCATTCAATACACGATGCTCGATATTCAGTCTCTTTAACATCTTAGAGAGAATCTCTGATACTTCAACACTTGTTGTTCCAACAAGAACAGCTCTACCATCCTTTACAAGTTTTTGTACTTCGTCGGCAACTGCATTGAATTTTTCTTTTTTCGTTTTGAAAATCAAATCATCAAGATCTTTGCGGACAATGGCGCGATTAGTTGGAATAACAACAACATCTAGGTTATAAATTTTGTCGAATTCACCTGCTTCAGTTTCCGCAGTACCTGTCATACCGGCGAGTTTGCGATATAAACGGAAATAATTCTGAAGCGTGATTGTCGCATATGTTTGAGTGTCAGCTTCAACAGCAACACCTTCTTTGGCCTCAATCGCTTGATGAAGACCATCAGAATAGCGTCTGCCATCGAGAATACGACCCGTGAATTCATCTACGATTTTGATTTTTCCGCCATCAACAACATATTCGACATCGCGGTCATATAATGAATATGCGCGAAGCAATTGATGCACTGTATGAATGACATCGCTACGCATTGAATAGCGTCTAATTAATTCATCTTTTTGAGCTTGTTTTTCATCAACAGTAAGACCAGCTGTTCCTTCAACCATGCTTAGCTCGCCGGTGATATCGGGAATAACAAACATTTCAGGATCTTCGCCAACTTTTGTGAGGAGTTCACGGCCTTTTTCTGTGATGTCTATCTGATGATTCTTTTCATCGATAGTATAGAAGATTTCTTCATCTATGATTGACATCTTCGTGCCTTGCTCACGGAGATATTCAAGTTCAGTATCTCGCATCAGCTTTTGATACTCAGGTTCTTGCAAGAGTTTTGATAATTTCTTTTGCTTTGGCATACCGCGATATGCACGAAGCAAGCTCACTCCTGCTTGCACCTTGCTTTCTTTATCAGTATTCTGAAGGAGTTTTTCGGCATCATTAACTATTGAATTGATTAATCTGTTTTGTGCATCGACGAGTCTTCGAACGCGTGGATTCAATTGATCATATTGTTGATCATTGGAATGACTCACCGGGCCAGAAATGATAAGCGGAGTTCTTGCTTCATCAATCAATACTGAGTCCACCTCATCTACTATAGCGAAGAAGTGGGGTCTTTGTACCATGTCTTCAGCTTCATTGACCATATTATCTCGGAGATAATCGAAGCCGAATTCATTATTTGTACCATATGTAATATCAGCTGCATATTCCTGATGTCTTTGATGAGGCTGCATATTTGATTGAATACAACCAATGCTGATATCAAGAAAATCAAATACAGGTTTCATCCATTCGCTATCTCTTCGAGCGAGATAATCATTAACAGTAACAAGGTGCACTCCTTTGCCAGAGAGAGCATTGAGATACATTGGCGAAACAGCAACCAAAGTTTTTCCTTCACCAGTTGCCATCTCGGAAATCTTTCCTTGATGAATGACAATTCCACCGATGAGTTGAACATCATATGGAACCATGGCCCATACATGATGCTGTCCCACTACTTCGTATGAATGTTTTCTTTCAGTGAGGCGGCGACATGTTTCTTTTACTACAGCGAATGCTTCGGGTAGAATTTCATCCAAAGTATCTTGTATGATTTCAAATTCTTCATGACCAATCTCTTTTATTCTATCATGAATTTTCAAATTTTCATCATGATTCGAGTCTTGACTTGTCAATTGCTCGCGTAATCCTGCCAATTCTTCTTGAAGAGTGGCAGTACGAGATTGAATCAATGCTTTGAATTCATGTGTTTTGGATCTGAGCTGTTCATCGCTGAGAGATGAAAGGCGTGCATATTCTTCATTGATTTGCAGTACGGTCGGCTTTAGGGATTGAACATCCTTATCATGCTTAGTGCCGCCGAATATCTTCTTGAGAATTGAAATCATTGGGTGAAAATCCCGATACTTATGAACGATCCGGAATGTAAGAATACATTCTCCGAGGCTCAAAATTAGCCTATTTTTCCATTTGCCGGCACATCTAGACGCAAGATGGGGAATAGTATTTACTATTCAGTCAGATTACGGGGCAAATATCGTGTGTGAACTTCGGTATATTTGCACATTATTTTTCCACAGGATCATCATGAAGATTGCAGTCACCGGCGGTGCCGGATTCATCGCCTCTCATATTGCTGATGCATATTTATCACTCGGACATGAAGTAGTAATAATAGATAATCTTTCAACTGGAAAGAAAGAAAATATTCCTGTCAATGCTCGATTCATTGAGATGGATGTAAATGACCCAGGAATTCCGGCATTATTCATGGATGAACAATTCGACATTGTGAATCATCATGCTGCTCAAATGGATGTTCGTGTTTCGGTACAAGATCCAACATATGATGCTAGAATCAATATTCTCGGTGGAATAAATATCTATGAATCTGCTTTGAAAAGTGGGGTGAAGAAAATCATCTTTGCTTCAAGTGGCGGAACCGTTTATGGAGAACAAGAATATTTTCCTGCCGATGAAAGACATCCAACAAAGCCGATTTCCCCATATGGAATTGCAAAATTGTCCAATGAGCAATATCTCTATTACTATGCTCATGTTCATGGATTGCCATCTGTGGCTTTTCGCTATGCAAATATTTATGGACCAAGGCAGAATCCTCATGGTGAGGCAGGAGTAATAGCAATTTTTACACAAAAATTACTTAGAGGTGAGCAGCCCGTCATCAATGGTGATGGACTCCAAACACGGGATTATGTTTATGTAGGTGATGTGGTTGAGGCAAATATTTTGGCTTTACAACCTCAAATGATAGGCGCCTATAATATTGGAACTGGCATCGAGACAGATGTAAATACATTGTTTGGTCATCTAAGAAATCTCACGCAATCCACTTGCGAAGAACAACATGCACCTGCAAAACAAGGTGAGCAATTACGGAGCGTTCTCTCGCATGATCGCATTTTTGCCGGTTTTGGTTGGACTCCCAAGATGGATATTGTTGAAGGATTATCAAAAACAGTAGATTCATTCAGGTCCTGAATGATGCGAATAAAGCCAAATACGGTACTTGCAATAACAGGCCCTACTGCATCAGGTAAAACTGCTTTATCTCTTGAAATTGCCTCCATGATAGGCATGCAAGCAGAGATTATCAGTGCTGATTCCAGGCAAATATTCAGGGGTTTAGATATTGGTACCGCGAAACCAGATATGGATGAAATATCAAGAATACGCCATCATTGTATTGATATATGTAATCCGGATGAAACATTCAATGCTGGTGCATTTGCAAAAAAAGCAGGGGCAATTATTCATGAATTACTTTCAAAGAACATATTACCAATCATAGTTGGTGGTTCCGGACTCTATGTTCAGGCGCTTTGTGAGGGATTTTTTGAAATGCCACCAGATAAAAGTGAAGCATTTCTATCTGCCCGCAAAGAAGTTCAAGACTTCTATGAATCATATGGTAGAGATGTTCTTTTTGAGGCTTTGCGAGAAGTTGATCCCAAATCATGTGAGGATTATCCAGATAAAAACCCTAGAAGAATTATGCGTGCCTTGGAATTTAGTAAAGCAATGGGTTTGCGGTTTTCCGAGCAAAAATCACTCATGATGAATATTCCTGAGTTTGATACCTGCTATGTGATGATACATCATGAAAGGGAAGAGCTTTATCAAAGAATAAATGATCGCTGTGAAAGAATGTGGGTGGGAACAGTAAAGGAGGCCAAAGAAATGCTGGAGAGGGGTATTCCACGCAATGCACAATCTTTGGACACAGTAGGCTATGCCCAGGCGATTGCATGTATTTATGGGGAAATAGATGAGAAAACAGCCATTGAAAAAATGAAGCAAGCCACGAGGAATTATGCCAAGAGACAAATTACTTGGTCAAAGAGAATCGAGGGTCTGCATATACTCAAGGGAAATAACCAAGAAATGGCTAAGGAAGCCATAGCACTGCTCATCGCAGATGCTTGAATTTCTTGGCTTTTACATCGGAAAACGCTATTTTGCCAAGCTCTAATTTATTGCATCGTTCACGAAGTATGAATATGACATCCCCGCTATGTGGATGGAGTGAAATTGATCTAATGCATGATTAATTGTGAACGGCTGATCAAACTCACAAACCGCATCATAGTATGAAAGGAAAATATGTCTGAATTGACCACAAATGCCGCTACATCCAAGCGTCCTTCACTTGCAGATTTGCTCAGTGGAGATTTTAATGTGCCCATGATGGATGACAGCACATTTGACACCTTGTTCCAGAAGAGTTTCTCTGCTGTTCAAGAAGATCAAATGGTGAAGGGTAATGTTATTCAAGTGACAAAAGATAATATCTATGTTGACATAGGTTTCAAGTCACTTGGCGTTATTCCAAGAGCTGAATTTGGCACAGCCGACATCTTCAAGCCCGGAGATGAGATTGATGTCTTTATCGAAAAGATTGAAGATGTCAATGGTCGTATGCTTTTATCTCGTCGTCGTGCTGATTTCATGAAGACATGGGAAGAAATCCTCAAGCTTAATGAAACACAGCAAATTGTTCAGGTTCGCATACTTCGTCGCATCAAGGGTGGAATGGTTGTTGATTTGCTTGGAATTGAGGCATTCTTGCCAGGTTCTCAAATTGATGTTCGTCCTGTGCGTGATTTTGATGCATGGGTTGGTAAGATGATCGATGTTCGCGTCGTGAAGGTTAATCATCCAAGTGAAAATGTTGTTGTTAGTCATAAAGTGCTTCTCGAAGAGCAATTGGCCGATCAACGTTCCAAGATTCTTGGTACGCTTGAAAAAGGTTTGGTTCTTGAGGGTGCAGTTAAAGCAATTTCCGATTTCGGTGTATTCGTAGATCTCGGTGGCGTAGATGGTCTCGTGCACATCACAGATCTTTCATGGGGCCGCGTGACACATCCTTCAGAGATTGTTACACTAGATCAAGTCGTGAAAGTTGTTGTGCTTGATTTCGACGGAGAAAAGCGTCGTATTTCTTTGGGTATGAAGCAACTCACTTCACATCCATGGGATACAATCGGTGAGAAATATGAGCCTGGTACAAAAGTTCAGGGTAAAGTTGTTTCTTTGACCGATTATGGTGCATTCATCGAAATCGAAAAAGGAATTGAAGGTTTGATCCACATCAGTGAAATGAGCTGGACTCAGCATGTGAAGCATCCTTCACAAATGGTTTCCATGGGACAAGTCATTGATGCAATCGTTTTGAATATCGATAAGAATGACAAAAAGCTTGCTCTCGGAATGAAGCAACTTGAGCCAGATCCATGGGCAGATTTACTTGCTAAATATCCTGTTGATTCAGTTCACAAAGGTATCGTTCGCAATCTTACTAATTTTGGTCTCTTTGTTGAACTCGAGCCAGGTGTTGATGGATTGGTTCATATCAGTGATTTGTCATGGACTAAGAAAATCCGTCATCCGGGCGAATTCGTCAAGAAAGGCGATTCACTCGATGTGATTGTTCTTAGCATTGATTCACAAAACCGTAGAATCGCACTTGGTCATAAGCAAATCACTGAAAATCCATGGGATTTCTTTGCTGAGCGTTATGCAGTTGGTGCAGATTCCGAAGGAAAGATTGAGCGCATCATTGAGAAAGGCGTAATCGTAGAATTGCCAGAAGGCGTTGATGGTTTCGTTCCAGTTTCTCAATTGTCATTCGCACCTGTTCGCAATATCACTGATTTCTTCCGTGCCGGTGATAATCTCCCTCTCAAGGTCGTTGAATTCGACCGTGAGTCAAAGAAGATAGTTCTTTCTGTAGTGGAATATCTTCGTGATAAAGATCAAGCGATCATTGATGCGTATAATGCGGAACATCCAGTTCCAAATGCTGATAAGTATGCAAATAATATTGAAGCAGTTGATCTATCAGCTCTTGCTGAAGACATCGAATCAGTATTCGAAGATTCAATTCCAAAGAATCCGAATCAAGAATAATTATAGCATAGCATGAATAGTGCAAAGGCATCCCAGTAATAGGGATGCCTTTGTTACATACAGACAATTCTCATTGAGGAAATCATAGTGTCCATTCAAGCATTCAAAGAAATATTGGGTACAAAGCCAATCATTGCATCAGGATCGATTGCAATTGAATTGTCTTTACGAGATAAGCATGATATACCTGCCGATATTTGGAATCTGAAGGATCCTGTCACAATTGAATCCATATATCGAGATTTTGTGGATGCTGGTGCAACATTATTATTGACTAATACTTTGCAATCCAATCGACTTGCTCTTGATGCTTATTCACTCAGTGATAAGGTATATGAAATTAATCGCAAAGCAGTTTGGATTGCCCGCACAGCTGCATTAAGAAAGGCATTGGTGGCTGGTGTAATTGGACCAACCGGACATTTCTTTGCGCCTATAGGTACGCTCAAGTCTGAAGAAGCGCATCAAGTTTTTGCCGAACAGGCAATGGCTTTGCTCGATAGTGGGGCAGATATGATAATGCTTTCATCATTCATTGATATAGATGAATTGATTATTGCGATTGAAGCTGTTAGAGCTGTGAATCCTGATATTCCGATTATTGCATTAAAATCTTTTCCAGAAGATGGAACTGTGCTTGCAACTTCATATCCTGCAAAAATTGCAGAGAGATTGATGAAACAAAATGTGATGGCTTTGGGAAGTAATGGGATTGTTGGTCCTCAGCGCATGACTGATATTCTTCGTGCTTTATCTGGTTCAACATTGCCACTGTGCATTTTGCCTGATATTGCAATTCCAACCTTATATGAAGGAAGACCTCGCTATAATGCCGAACCGGATTATGTTGCAAGTGTAGCCATGAAGCTCGTGAAGCAAGGTGCTGCAATCATTGGTGCTGATGGCGGAGCAACTGTCGAACATATTCGTGCAATTGCAAAATCAGTTGAAAATATCATTCCAGGTAGTGAAAAGATAGAGCCAAAACCAAGCAAATCAATTGATATGCAGCCCATTGAAAGTGAGGAAAGAACAGAATTTGCTCGAAAAATTGGAAAGAAATTTTTAACCACTGTGGAGGTAGAAATTCCACGTGGTTTGGATATGAAATCCGTGCTAGAAGCTGCTGCTTTTTTGAAAGAACATGGCATAGATGCTGTTAATGTATTTGATGGGGCCAGAGCACGAGTTAGAATAAGTCCAATATCTGCATCTCAGCTCATCACTTCGCAAACAGGCATGGAATGCATAACGCATATGGCATGTCGTGATAGAAATATGGTTGGATTACAAAGCGATCTCATTGGAGCATATACTCTTGGTGTGAAGAATATATTGGCTGTTACTGGTGATCCAACAAGTATTGGAGATTATCCATTTGCGACATCAGTCTATGATGTGGATTCAATCGGTTTGTGTAGAGCTTTGAATCGTATGAATCAAGGTCTAGATTTAATCGGTAATGCACTTGGTAGAGCAACTCAATTCACAATTGCTTGCGCTGTGAATCCATGTGCTGATAATTTGAATGTTGAGATTGACAGATTGCGTAGAAAAGTTGATGAAGGTGCAATTATTGCCTTCACACAACCTGTATTTGACATGGAAACTTTGCTTCCATTTCTTGATCGTATTCAAGATCTGGATATCACAATCATGCTCGGTATTATCCCACTTCGCAGTGCAAGGCATGCTGATTTTCTTCATTATGAAGTGCCAGGAATGATCGTTCCTCAATGGGTACGGGAGAACATGCATCAAGCAGGAAAAGAAGCAGGAGATATAGGTTTGAATATTGCGATTGATTTTCTCAAGCAAGCAAAAGAACATGTACAAGGTGTCTATATCATGCCCCCAGCAAAGCGTTATGATATGGCGATTGACATGTGCAAACGCAGTGGTATTTTGTAATCAAGAATTGAATTCAACATTATTGGATATAGAAACATGTCATATCTACATCTCTTTGAACAACATGAAACAAGTCTGAATAAAGCAATCGATGCAATTCGTTCTAGGATTTTTCATGCACATTGGCCAGAACCACCAAGTGGAAAAATATATGGTGAAACTGCACAGGAAGATGGACTCCATGCATTTAAAACTTCGCTGAATTCCACATTTGAATTTCTACAGAATGGATCATCCGGAACAGTGGGATCTGAACAGTCTCCCTATGGTTTTCCATTGAATATTACATATCCAGCATATTCTGCAGATGTATTGATTGCAAATGCGCAATCAGCACTTATTGAATGGAAACAACTTTCAACAAAAGAGCGTGCAGGTATTTTGATTGAATGTCTGGAGCGTGCCTCGAAACATTTCTTTGCGATTGGTTTTTCTACAATGCATACCACTGGACAGGGATTCATCATGGCATTCCAGGCATCGGGTCCACATGCATTCGATCGCGCGCTTGAATCTATTGCAACAGGATATATGGCTATTGATGCATTTGCTGATTCTGTGCAATGGACAAAGCCGATGGGGAAGATGCAAGTAGATTTGAAAAAGACATTTCATATACGACCCAAAGGGATTAATCTCACTATTGGCTGTTCCACATTTCCAATATGGAATTCATTTCCTGGTATGTTCGCTTCACTTATCACTGGTAATGTGACAATTGCGAAAACACATCCATCAGCAATTCTCCCAATTGCGATATGCATTCGATCATTTCAAGAAACACTCGTTGATTTGGGAGTGAATCCGCATGTGATACAAATCGCAATTGATGAAACATCAAAACCAATTACGCTAGAACTTGCGCAAAGAAGTGAAATCACAACGATTGATTATACAGGATCTTCTTCATTCGGAAATCATTTGGAGCAAGTATTGCAAAGATCACATACTGAGCTCTTCACAGAGAAAGCAGGTGTCAATTGTGCATTGATTGGCGAAGTTGATTCGCTTGATGCAGTATTAGATAATCTTGCATTTAGTCTTTCATTGTATAGTGGTCAAATGTGTACCACTCCGCAAAATATCTATGTGCCAAAAGAAGGTGTAAAAACTTCTGAAGGAATAATCACTTTTGATGATGTTTGCGGAAAGCTGAAAGAAAAAGTGGATGCATTGGTATTCAATGAAAAAATGGGTCCTGGAACGCTTGGTGCTTTACATTCACCTGCTGTACAGAGCAGAGTAGAAAAAGCGCAGTCATCAGGATTAGATATTATTCGAGAATCTGCTTCTGTTCAGCAGCAAGGTTTTGACAATGCTCTGTCATGCTCGCCACTCATACTCAAAGCAACTTCCTCTGATCAAGCAATTTTGCATGAAGAGTGGTTTGGTCCGATTTCATTCATCATACCAGTTGATTCTATTCAAGATGGTATTTCAGCGATGGCTGAATCAGTAGAAAAACATGGAGCGTTGACAACATTATTATATGTTCAAAGTGAAGAATATCTTTCACTAGCAGAAGAGAAACTCATCGATGCAGGAGTGCATATTTCTTTCAATCTCACCGGTCCAATTTGGGTGAATCAATCAGCTGCATTCAGTGATTTCCACGGAGCAGGTGCGAATCCCGCAGGAAATGCATCATTTGCTGATTTGTCCTTTGTAAGTAAGCGATTCAATGTAATTGGCATTCGCAAGCCATAATAAAAAAAGGCCATCCTCTAAAAAAGGATGGCCTTTACTTTTAGCATGGTGCAATTTATTTTTTCTCGCTGATGGTTTTTGCCTGCATGAAGAGAAGCATATAATCTCTTCCGCCAGCTTTGGAGTCTGTTCCACTCATATTAAACCCACCGAATGGATGTGCGCCAACCAATGCACCCGTACATTTGCGATTCAAATACAAATTGCCACAATGGAACTCTGCCTCAGCTCTTTCGAGTTTCTTGCGATCATTTGTAAATACTGCACCTGTCAAACCATAGATTGTATTATTAGCGATTGACATTGCATTATCAAAATTCTTTGCTTTGATAACAGCAAGTACAGGGCCAAATATCTCTTCCTGAGAAATTGTTGCATTTGGTTTGATATCAGTAAATACTGTAGGCTTGATATAATAACCATTTAAGCCTTCAACTTTCTCACCGCCACACAGCAATTTGCCTTCTTTCTTACCTATTTCGATATACTTCAAAATTGATTGTTCCGCTTTTTTAGAAACAACAGGACCCATTGCATGGTCTTCTATAGGATTGCCTTGTGAAATTGCACTAACGGCAACTTTAAGTTTGGCAACGAATTCTTTGTAAATATTTTGATGCACAATTACGCGTGAGCAGGCTGAGCATTTTTGACCTTGGAATCCAAAAGCAGCTTGTACAGTTCCTTTTACTGCATCATCAATATTGCAATCTTCATCAATGATCATGCTGTCTTTTCCACCCATCTCAGCAACGATTCTCTT
>JACCDW010095184.1_pt1 | contig 12905 bp, 18 predicted proteins | sample 7449781 | NCBI WGS metagenome assembly JACCDW01 (sample SAMN15323449, study PRJNA562643) | freshwater metagenome | isolation source: river surface water | place: USA:Blue River Watershed | collected 2017-08-18 | reverse complement strand
AGGGGTTTTGGTGTCAACCTGTCCGTGTACAGTTCGAGGATGTCGCCACCAGAACGGAGGCGCAAACCGAGCACCACTACCGATCCACTCAAGCCTGATCGGACGTAGTCAAGGAGGTACTCCCGATCGTCGTAGTTGACACGAACAACGGGGACACCCAGCCCATACTTATACTCAGTAACAATCGTTACCGAACTGTAGCGTGGGGACTGATGCCACTTGATGCGTTCGTCGTCTTCGGAACGAAGTGTCTCGCAGAGCACGCCAATTTCTTGTTTAGCCATACTTTCCTCACTTTCCTCCAATAAGCACACCCTTTCGGGCGACAAGCACGCACAAGCGTACCATTTTAAAGAACGTTCGGGATTTTGTCCCTTTCACAATCCTCAAAAAAGACTCTGAAAGGGAAGCAAGACAAACCACGTCTTGCTTCCAATTGATCTTTCCGGCACTATTCCCTGCGCGCCCGAGGGCGCGCTTTCCAATAGGCGTCCTCGAGCTTTTGCCAGCGAGGGTCGGAACATCCAACCACCCCAACCACTTCGTTAAGGAAGTGAAGAGGGGGCGGGTTCAAATACTGCGCAGTAACCCTCCATGTCCTACCGTCCTTTGTATTGATGTGCACCCCAGTACACGATCCTCCTGGGATCGTGATCATGCCTCTCAACCTTGCATTTAGCGCGACAAGGTGAGTAATGTACTCGGCGCCAAGCTCTTGCTTGAACACCTCCTCATTTTTCCAACTCCTGTACCCATGCAACACCACAAAAAGCAGGAGACCAAGCACCACTGTTGTGGTTAGAACATTGTCTAGAGTCTTTCTCACTGTCTTGCCCTCTTCTACCTTGCTCGGGAAGTCCCCTTGCATTCTTCCCATAGTGTAGTACAATAAATATGAGTGGCAAACATCACCATAGGGCGGTACCTACCACCATTATAAACAAATTTTTATAATCATGGCTCAATATAGCGATATCTTTGAGGAGCTCGGACTTGCAAAAAACGAGGCGCGCATCTACGAAACGCTGTTGCGCGAAGGGGAAAGTGGGGTGGGGGACATCTCCGTAAAATCGGGGGTGCACAGGCGCAATGTCTATGACTCCCTAAACCGCCTTACCGAGCGTGGGCTGGTGTTTGAGCGTATTTCTTCTACAGAACACCGCTACCAAGCAACCGATCCGCGCAAATTAGTGGAGTTGGTGAAAGAAAAAGAGGAAAAAATACAAAATGTACTTCCTGATCTTGAAGCTTTATACAAGGGTGTGCCCCATACGGACGATGTGGTGGTGTATCGCGGGGTAGAGGGTTGGAAAAACTACATGCGCGACATTGTGCGTGTTGGAGAGGATGTGTATGCGATAGGGGCAAAGGGTACGTGGGGTGACGAACGCTTGGCGCACGTACTTGCACAAACTATACGGGAGTGTAAAAAGAAAAACATACACATGTATTTATTGTTTGATGAAGGAGTAAAAGGCGAAGGGGTGCCTCCTATCGCACAAGCGCTTGAGGCAACCTATCGCTTTCTTCCAAAAGGCTACGACACATCTACTATTGTGGATATTTTTGGTGACCATGTGGTGTTTGTTACTTCGCCAAATGCAAAGGCAGTTATGGAAGAGTTTTCTGTGGTAACCCTTATCAACCAACACACCGCTGATGCCTTTCGCTCTTGGTTTGACCTGCTTTGGATAGCAAGTGGGGAAAAGAAAGGGAAGAAATAAGTATTCGCATCCCTGCCTCTGCCAAAGGCTATGGCAAGGCACAACACCAAAGTTACGGCGTGACGCGGTATGGGGTTCGTACTGTATCATGTTGTAATGTACTCACGAAGGCGGATACGGTCTTGCCCTATACCGTATGGTACTGGGGGAGCGGGAAAATAAAATACAAAAATATTTTTTGTATAAAACGAAGGCCGGCGCAAGGCGCCGGCTAAAGGGGTAAATCAAACTGTCTCGGGTCTTTCCTGCCTTCTTTTTTTCCACTCCCCCACCTTCCTTCGGTGCGGTATTCCCCTGTGGACAAGCCGCCAGTGCAGGTACCTCCAAAGCCAGTGCCCACTCGTATGGGACAAGGATCCATAAGGGGGGGTGTTTCGCTCGTCCTTTGGCAAGAAGCGCAGAGGTTGCTTCCTAATAGCCACATTGCGTGAGCGAACACAAACGCATGAACATGCATTTCCTTGAGTAGGTGCACAATACGGGAGCGCACAAACTCTGCCACGGTGCTTGCTGAGGTTATTCCTTCGGGTACAAGCGCTCTACTTTGCAAGAGGAGGCGCTGAAAGTGCCGATCCACAGGGAACGCCCCTGGGAACACTTTCGTGTGTGCCCCAAAGTCGTAGAAGTACAGCGCGAGGAGGGAGAGGAGTTTTGGCCCATACCCAGGAAGAAAATACCTCTTTTTTCTATTATCATCTTGCCATGCTTTTCTATACGCATCTATCTCCCCGATCGTTGTGCCGAGGGTAAAGATACGCTTCGCGTCTCCTTCAAGCCTTCCGAAGAAATCCTGTGCAAAATGTTGGAAACGTAGCACGCGCGCGTTGGGAAAAGATATCCCCACTTTGCTAAAAAGCCAGCGAATATCCTCTGCTTTGAGACTCAGAGCACGCTCATCAAAGAGCATTCTAATGTCCTCAAAAGCGAAGAACCCCCGTTGGGACCATGCTTCGCGCCAGAACGCCCTGTGAAGTGCTGTGCTAACGCTCATGGTATCAAACCAGTTTATCACCGTGAGTCGCGCAAGGTGTTGTCCACTCCCCGCTTCTACATCTGGGTGCATGTAGAGACGTTGCACAGTACCACCAGCATCTCCCCTGTTTTCATGGTGATGAGTGGCAAAGATGCCCACTCTGTTTTCGTACGCCTCCATCAAAACCTTGATGAAGGCGCGAGTGCGTGCTTCATCAAGGTACATTGGTTAGGTCTCCTCTCGGGTAAACCCGAGTTCAAAACAAAGAGTGCTTTCGCGCCCCTTTGTCGGTTGAACAAGCCGAAAATGGGGTATCTCTGGCATGAAGTCGTGTACGGTTAGTAGGTCCATCCACCACATTACCTCTATGTGGAGGTTTCTGTTTACCGCCTCAAGGAGAGACAGGATGACCGCAACGCGTGCAGTCCAGTCGAGTTCCCTTTTCCCATTTCCTTTGAAACCCTTCTCGTCTTCTTGGAGATTAAGCAGTGAAAGGAACGCCCCAGCAAGAAGATGCGGAGGACTATCTTCCAAGGTCGTCCTTGCTGTATAGATGTCCTCTCTTCCCCACACCGACTCTAGTTTCCATGCTTCCGGTGTCTGTGGGAACAGCTCCTCCTTAAGGCAGAGGCTGAGAAACCTCCCAAATCTTCCACTTTCATCCACGTGTTTTGCCAAGCTTGTCGAAGCGAGCAAACCACAGAGAAAGATGTCCGTTTTGTGGACTCTGAAGCGCACACCCTTTATAACATCCTTGTGTTTAGTGTGCATGAAAGCGGTCCCGCCACGGTTTAGGTACACTCGTGTGCTTTTAACAGAACACGTTGTTTTTTTCCACCTACACATCACCTGCCTCGCGTGTTCTTCCATGTGGTGTAGGATAAACGGAAAGACTGTAGTGAGCTGTTCCTTTGTGGGTTTTAGTATGCGTGAGCGAGCAGAGACCCTCTTCCCGTCCCTCATTGGCTTGTAGGTTTCTGCATAAGGGACGCCCTTTGACATCCCCATCTCCCACCACACACATTCACGCCAACATTTGTCTTTATCGTCCCACAAGGGGCCGATAACCGCTATCACATCAAGCCAAAGACTTGCTTGATGTCGCTCGGGTGCTTCGCCTCTCTGAATGCTGCATAGAGGTGCGCCTTTTTCATCCACAAACAAGACGATGCGGGCGTATTTTTGAACACGCGCCACATCATCCCGCAATTTTCTTTGTTGGGAGTTTGTTGGCATGTTCTTCAACACCTCAAAAAACTATGATCTGCTGGGAGTATACAGGGAAATAAGCAGGTCGCAAGCGGGGTTTCTATGCGAATTTACCTATAGAGGCAGTATATACGTTTGTGTATAATGGATAGTTGCTGTGTCTTTAAAAAGACCGTGTAGGTGTTATGCTGTAGTGCATGCAACCATCCCAAATAGAAACGACCGAGAATATAAAGATTTTTGTGCAAGAGTTTATGGGAAGGTCTATAACGCTAGAGCTGGTACTTGCGTTACGAGATAAAATGTACCAAGTACTGCAAGTACGTCCCTACAACGAAACTACAAAAGAACACGAAGCGGAGATACGCTGGAAACGAACGGCTTCTCAAATTTTGCACGACAGGTATGTTTATCAAGGAAAAGCATGTACTGACAGAACGATACTCTTTATTACACTATGCCGGGCGCTTGGTATACAAACATATTTTGTAAAAGTAAAAAAAGAACACCTAGTACATTCTGTTGCGGAGGTGTTTGTTGATGGAGTGTGGTATATTTTTGATGTTTCAAATTCAAATATTAACCCCGTGCAAGGGGTTATAACAGATGGTGTTCCGTATGATGGTTGGGTGCTTTGGAAAAAAGGGTGCGATGCTTGGGATATTGGACTTTTTGGATTTGAGGATATAAAAAAGATATAATACCATGTCAACTTCTCGCGCAACGATAGACTACATTCTTGATAAGCTTGACGGTTTGCACGAGGTGTCTGCGCGAAAGATGTTTGGTGAATACGCACTCTATTGCGGGGGGAAGGTTGTGGGGCTTGTGTGCGATGACACACTTTTCATAAAAATAACCGAAGCAGGAAAAGCGTTTGTTGGTTTTGCGTACCGAGAAGGGTTTGCCTACAAAGGAGCCAAGGCGTCCATGTTTATAGATGAAGAACATGTTGAAGATAGTGAGTGGTTACAAAAGCTCGTGCACATTACTGCAGAACAGTTGCCTGTACCAAAGAAAAAAATAAAACAGAAAAAGTAGTTTTTTCTATCCACCTGTAAGGAAAAAGAAGAGTATACTGTAGTTATTATTTATAACCTTTTTAACACTATGATGTACTACTACGACGGTGGATTTCCTATGCATTCGTTTGGGTTTGGGTTATTTGGCTCGTTCGTTACCTTGGTGTTTTGGGTTGCGGTGCTCTATGGAGTATACGTTCTTTTTAAGAAACACGAACAAAGGGCAGGTGTTTCTCGGGCACTTCCTATCCTTAAAGAACGCTATGCAAAAGGGGAGCTTACTAAAGAGCAATTCGAGGCAATGAAAAAAGATGTAGAGGAGTAATATACAAGAAAGCCAAGCATGGCTTTTCTTTGTATCAGAAAGATGTTGTAATTCCATTATAATCCCAACACTTTTGTTGCGAAACATACTGTGTGTTGATACTATGGTAGACATATTCTATTTTCTATAAAAACCATGAACTCATTGGATGAAAAAGTGCCTTTTTTAAGTGCAGAACAAGAATTTTCCGTTTTGGAGGTGAAACATCTTGACGCGATAAAAGAAGTGTTGAGGATAAGTACCCTTATAAGCGATCTTCGTCGTGATCCAGATGGGGGAAAAGAAAAAATAAAGAGTCGCGGAGTTTGCCGAGTATTACAAAATGCTGTAGAAAAACAGCGTAGCTTGTACGAAGAGCTTCGTGAAAAACTACCTTGTTGATAGTGATTTTTGAAATTTTCTACACACACTATCCCCCGTGCACACAAGAGTATCTTTTGTGATATACTTATATATATAAAGTATACATAAAAATAGACACTATGTTGTTTGGCGGATCAAAAAAAGAAAAAAAGGTACTCATCATTGAAGACGATATTGTATTGCGATCTGCGCTTGCTGAAAAATGCAAAGAAGAAAAATGGGAGGTTGTGGCATTAGGTGACACACAAACTTTACAAGCGGTTTTGGAAAAGGAGAAACCTGCGGCACTCATTCTGGATCTTTTGTTGCCACAAGACGACGGTATGACTGTGTTAGAAAAACTTCGTGCTTCAGGCAACACTATTCCAGTTATCGTGCTTTCTAATCTCTTAGGGTCCGAGAATTTGCTTATAGATATAGAGCGTCTTGGCGCAGTCTTTTTTAATAAAACAGCAGTTATGCTTGAAGATGTGGTAAGAGCTCTTGAAGAACACACCTCATAATATTTTTTAAAACCATGGGATTTTTTAGTTTTTTTAGAAGTAAAAAGAAATCAGTTCTTCTTGTTGAAGATGATATACCGCTCCGCACATTCATAGCAGAACGTCTCGAGGGGCGTGGTGTCAAAGTTATACAGACGGGGGATGGGGCAAGCGCTATTGCTCATGTGGTGGAAAACCAGCCAGATTGTGTGGTACTTGATATGATGTTGCCTGGTAAAAATGGCATGCAGATTCTCGCAGAGCTTCGTTCTGTAGATGTGACAACTCCTATTGTGGTTCTCACTACCTTGTCTGGAGAGGGGGGGTTACGGGCTGAAGCAGAAAAGAGGGGTGCCATCTTCCTAAATAAATCAGATACAGATCTTGGTGTCGTCATTGATACAGTTCTTGCCCAAATACAAAACAAACCATAACTATATTTATATATGGATGAACAAAAAGACCACAATAGTATTCTTCTGCGGGTGCTTGCCCATGATCTCCTTGCTCCGCTTACCGCATTAAAGTGGCAAACGGAGCTTCTTGTAAAAGAAGGTGTGCCAGAAGCAAAAAGAATTAAATATATAGAAAGTATGCAGGATTCCGTTGAAATTGGTATTGTGCTTGCAAAACACGCATACACTGCGAGCAGTATTTCTTCGGGGAAATTTACTGTACAAAACCAAGACCTTGTTCTTCCAGAGAGTATAGAAAAGGCTCTTAAAGCTATTCGTTTGCAATATGAGCGACACGGGCTGACACTTGAGTACACGCTTGATCCGGAAAAAGGAACACGCTCCTTTGACGGAGAGTTGTTGGGGCTTTTGGTGTGGTCTATTGCAAAGTTTTTTCTTTCTTGTGCTCCCACAAAATCTTCTGTGTCTGTGCAAGGTCTCGCTTCTCCAGATGGGTCTTCTGGTGCGTATACACTCATCACGAGTGTGGCACATGTTCCCCAGTGTGAGATGTATACCAAACTTTTGAACGGACAAGAATACGAGGGTGTTGATGCAGGTGTTCAAGTAGAGGTGTTTGCTTCTCTCTTAAAGAAGATAACCCCTATCCTTAACGCGACCTGCACCGCAGATGTGCAAAACGAGTCACTTGTGGTTGACCTTGTATTCCTTCCACAAGCACAGGAGTTTGCACCAAGTGTTTCTTGAGGTATACTGTACCCTTACTGGTATTTTATCTTTTTTCGTATGGCTACCATCGCACAGATACGCGCGCGACAGATTTTAGATTCTCGGGGCAACCCAACTGTTGAGGCGGATGTTTTATTAGAAGATGGTTCTTTTGGGCGCGCTGCGGTGCCGAGTGGAGCAAGTACAGGAAGTTTTGAAGCACATGAGCTTCGCGATGGAGAAGAAGCTTTTGGTGGAAAGGGGGTACAGCAAGCAGTACAAAACATTGTTGGTGAAATACAGGATGCAGTGCTCGGTATGGATGCGGGCGAGCAAGCGCTTTTAGATGCGCGCATGGTGGAACTAGACGGCACTCCGAACAAAGAACGTCTTGGTGCAAACGCCATTCTTGCCGTTTCTCTCGCAAATGCAAAAGCAGAGGCGTTTTCTCGTGGGGTAATGCTTTTTGAATATGTGGCAGGTCTTTCACAAACCGCACAAAGCCCTCTTCTTCCTTTGCCAATGTGTAACCTCATAAACGGAGGACAACACGCAGCACACTCTACCGACATTCAGGAGTTTATGATTCTTCCTGTAGGGGCAAGCACTTTTTCCGATGCGGTACGCATGTCTGCAGAGGTGTTTCATTCACTCAAAAAAGTGTTGGTGTCTGAAAAGTATGGCACCACCGTGGGAGATGAAGGAGGCTATGCACCTGCGGTGAGGAATGGCAACAGAGAAGCCTTGGAGCTTTTGGTGCGCGCTGTAGAGGGAGCGGGGTACCGTGTTGGCGAAGATGTAGCTTTTGCAATAGACGCTGCTGCGAGCGAGTTTCAAGAAGATAGACAGTACATCCTCCGAAGTGAAGAAAGGGGTCTAGATACTGAGGAGATGATAGATTTCTACGCAACGCTTGCGCAAGAATTTCCTCTTCTTTCTATTGAAGATGGGCTTGGAGAGTCTGATTGGGAAGGGTGGAAACTGCTCACGGAACGTCTCGGAGAAAGGGTACAACTCGTGGGAGACGATCTCTTGGTAACCAATGTTTCTTTTCTTGAGCGCGCTATACAAGAAAAGTCTGCAAACGCTATCTTGATAAAGGTGAATCAGATAGGCACCCTTACCGAAACCATAGATGCGGTAGACACAGCACACCTAGCGGGCTGGAACGCTATCATCTCGCACCGCTCAGGAGAAACAGAGGACACCACCATCGCACACCTTGCGGTAGGGCTTGGTACAGGGCAAATCAAAACAGGTTCTATGAGCAGAACAGACCGTGTGGCTAAGTACAACGAGCTTATGCGTATAGAGGAAGTTTTGGGAGAGCGGGCAGTGTTGGCACGTTGGGGGAAATAGGTTTGTTTGGTGGAAAAGTTAATGACCCCCGAGTTGGGGGTCATGGTGTATCATTTTTGCATGAGAGTTGCGCATCTACAGTCCTTTTCATAAACCTCCCTTGTTACTAAAACAAAACGCCTGTTTTTTACCTCGAGAAGAGTTCCGTCAGGGAGTTGTAGGTACCTCCATGTTGTTGGATATCCTGAAATGTCAAAATAGTACTTTTTGTCCTCATAAATAAAAGAGTAGAGTGCTTCCCTATCTTCTTTCATGTGCGTAGGATATCTCATTTTATTGCCATAATGCACACCTTACCACACAAAAAGATAGATACAAGCCATGATTGTGCTATACTACACAGCATGCAAGAAACAAATAACCTCCTCTTTCGTTCTGTGGCAGAGGGTATAGGCACTGAGCGTCTTGAGGCACGTCTCCAAAAAGGTGAGAAACTTCGCATCAAGTTTGGGGTAGACCCCACAAGCCCCAACCTTCATCTTGGAAGGGCGGTGCCTATTCTCAAACTGCGCGACTTTCAACAAGCGGGGCACACTATCGTTTTTATTATTGGCGACTTCACAGGGGTTATAGGCGACACCTCCGACAAAGAGAGTGAGCGCCCCATGCTCGCACGAGAAACGGTTGAGGAAAATCTTAAAACCTACTTTGCGCAAGCAGGGAAACTCCTTGATCTTGAGAAGACAGAAATGCATCGCAATAGTGAGTGGCTTGGTAAACTTTCCTACAGCGAGATAGGGGAACATGCCGATGCGTTTTCTGTTTCGGACTTTATTTCGCGTGAAAATATTAAAAAGCGCTTGGATGCAGGAAAGCGTGTGTCGCTCCGCGAAGTGTTGTACCCGCTCATGCAGGGTTATGATAGTGTTGCGGTGCGTGCCGATGTGGAGATAGGGGGCACCGACCAACGTTTCAACTTGCTTGCGGGGAGGGCTTTGCAAGAAAGGGCGGGGCAAGAGCCACAAGCGATTCTTATGAACCCACTCATTATGGGTACCGACGGTCGTAAAATGAGCTCAAGCTGGGGTAACACTATAAACCTCACCGATGAGCCTGAAGACATGTATGGAAAAGTGATGAGTGTACACGATGAGCTTGTTACCTCCTATTTCATGTGTTGTACTCGCATTCCGCTTCAAGAGCTTGAAGATATACAGAGTGGTTTTGTAGACGGCACCCTTCACCCCAAGGAGGCAAAGATGCGTCTTGCGCGAGAGATTGTCACGCTCTATCACGGGGAAGGAGAAGCGCGTCATGCTGAAGCGATGTTTGTACGCACATTTCAAGAAGGGGGTGTGCCCGACGACATAGAAGCTATCGCCACACAAAAAAACACGCCCCTTATAGAGGCAGTACTTTTTGCGAAAATAGTAGAGTCTAAGGGCGAATGGCGCAGACTTGTGGAAGGGGGAGGGGTGCATCGAGTAGATCAGGGAAAAGATGAAACAATTTCGGATGTGCAAGCACTTGTGACAGAAACTCTTATTTTGCGCATAGGAAAACGAAGGTTTGTAAAAATAGTGGTATAAGCCCTGAAAATAGCATAATTACTATAAAACCCCTTGCGGGGTTTTATAGTAATTATGCCTCGTCGTCGCCTTCATCGTCGCCTTCAAGGTCTTCGTCTTCTGGGAAATCTTCCTCACCAACTTCTTCAAGTTCTTCATCTTCAAGGCCATCCACCATATCATCATCTGCTAAATCCCACACACCGAGTGTGTGTACTGCCTCCTCTTCTACGAATGTTGTCATATGCAACAAAATAAAAACTAATAAATAATTCTGTAGGTTTTACCCTACCATTATATGTATCAAATTATAAAAAAAATGCAAGGGGGTATGAGTATGTAGTATACAAACACCACACCTCCCTGCGGGAGGCGCGGTGTTTGTATTTGTATTTTTTATACTCATACTCATACTGTTGGGTTTCTTTCTACTGCACTTGCAGTGAGCGCCACTCCTATCGCGTCGTATTCATCGTCGTACTGTATTTTTTTATCTATGTGTATAAGACGCGGAAGCATAAGCATCATTTGCTGTTTACTTCCTGCACCGTCGCCTGCTATTGCCACTTTTATTTCATTCGGACTGTACTCGCACACAGAGCACCCTGCTTTTTGGGCGAGGTACATGAAGGCGCCTCGTACTTCGGCAACATGCATTGCTGTTTTTTGGTTGCTTGTAAAGTAGAGTTTTTCAAGAGCAACTATGTGGGGGCTGTATTTCGCAATAAGACGCTCCAATTCTTTTCCCAAAAGAAGCAAGCGTTCTTCAAAAGGAATCTTTGCACTTGTCTTAAAGCAGTCGGAGTAGAGCAAGGTTTCCTTTCCTTGCTCGTTTTTTTGTAGTATCGCAAAGCCACAGCGTTCGTAGCCGGGATCAATACCAAAAATCGTATGCGGGGTTCGTATGCGGGGTTTGGAAGGGGCGACATGCATAGTTAGAGAAAGTTTATATTTTCATACATAAATAGTTCTGTAAATTTTTGTTGTTGTAATCCAAATCCAGTAGGGTCAAATAAAGGTGAAATTTTCCCATCTTTTAATATATCGTGCATGTTTTTTGGATATGGCATAATTTCTCTCATTTTGTATATAAAATAATCAACAATTTTTATATCATCAGGAAAAAAACTTATATATTTTCCATTTCTTGGTCGTTTTTTTGTTACAGGATACCGAGCATATTCGTTGAATGCATTAAATCTGTTAAGAATAATTTCTAATTCTTGAGAGATAATAAAGGCATCTTCTATGCTTACCGTCTTGCATTTCGAGAGAAGTGTATGTAAGTCGTGAGTTTCTTCAAAAGAGACTTTTTTATACTGTAAATAACCTTTCAAATACAATTCAATACATTGTTGTGTGCAAAAAAAAGAATAGGGCACTATGCCACCACCAATAAAAAGTATGCGCGCTACAAAGTAATGAAGATCTCCTTTCGAAAGAAAATAAGAGAAGTCAAGATCTTTTTTCTTTGCTTCATATTCTGTGCCACCAAGCTTTTCTGTATAAGAGGCGTTTAATGTTCCCGCGTCCACACCCCCATGTTTGCCATGGTATTGTATAAAGTTCTCTATCTCCTTTATTTTTTCTTCCTTTGTCATCTGTTTCTAGTTTTAAAAAACTTTACATGCAGTGTCTTTTGCATTTCCCGCTCCCGTATCCCCCTTCGCAAGTGCGCTTCGGCGGGACGCAGTACGATTCCCGCATACGAATTACTCTGCATTCGTATACACTCCTTGTACATCATCATGCTCCTCTATCGCATCTACAAGCTCGCCGAGTTTTTCGGCATCGTCGTCGGAAAGAGGGGTGGTCATGTTCGGAGTCCATTCGGTGCCGTGTTTAGTAAAGGCCCAGAGCGCCGACCCCGGTTCAGCAAGAGGGAAGCCGAGTTTTGAGGTGAGGTGCTTAAGCTCTTGCACGGTTCTGTTCCTATTGTCGGTGAGGGTTTCTATAATCATCGCAACGCCTGCAGGTCCATAGAGCTCGTAGGTAATACTTTCCATACTCGCTCCCTCACCCCCCTTTCCTTTTGCAACAGCGCGTTCTATATTTTCTTTCGGCATATTTACCGCTTTTGCTTTCTCTATAACTGCCTTTAAGGAAGCGGAGGAAATGTCTCCGCCCACAAGACGTGATTCTGTGGCGATAAGGCGTGCAATTTTACCAAACTCTTTACTGCGCTTGCCGTCGTTTATCGCTTTTTGATGCTTAATTTGAGACCATTTTGAGTGTCCTGACATACAACGTTTGTAGTAGTTAGTGTGTAGTGCGTAGAAAAACACTGTGCGTTTCTACGTAATGCGCACAGTATACCACATGCGGTATTGTTCGTATTCTATTTCCTAGAAAGCAGTTTCAATGCCTCCTTAATTCTTCCGCTCTGGTCTGTTATCTCTTCGCTCACCGCGCGCAACGCCTCACGGGCCTCGTCGGATCTATAGCCAAGCGCTTTAAGTGCCTCGAGCACATCTTCGTCTTCATGGCGGGCGCTACCCATGGTAAGATCGGAGAGGTCTAGGAGCGAGACTTTATCGCGGAGCTCTAGCACTATCTTTTCCGCGCTCTTTTTGCCGACCCCGCTCACTTTGGTAAGGTAGCCGACATCGCCGTGCGCTATTGCATGGATAAGTTTTTGTGGAGTGTCTAGGCTCAAGATGCCGAGCGCCGAGCGTGGGCCTATGCCACTAATGCTTATTAAAAGTTGAAAAAGTTCAAGTTCTTCGTATGAGGTGAAGCCAAAGAGGTCTAAAGCATCTTCGCGGACAGCAAGGTGTGTGTAGAAAGCGCCTTCAGTTTTTATGGTACTTGTTTCT
>JACCDW011542051.1_pt1 | contig 12911 bp, 18 predicted proteins | sample 7449781 | NCBI WGS metagenome assembly JACCDW01 (sample SAMN15323449, study PRJNA562643) | freshwater metagenome | isolation source: river surface water | place: USA:Blue River Watershed | collected 2017-08-18 | reverse complement strand
AGCAGGTCTTGTTCGAGGAGGGCGTCGAGCAAGACGCGAGCCAGTGGCTTGAGTGAGGTGGCATTGCCAAGGGCGGTCTGTGCTGCGACTGAATGGGCTTTCGTCATGTCATTGATCTCTCTTGAATTGAATCAATGAGCACGCAGACGACAAGGTTCTGCCACCGGTCGATTTCAGGGTTTGGAATCGATCAGTGCATGCCCTGGCGGCTCTGTGCTCGTGTGATGTAACTCAAGTCGGAGACGGGGACTTGAACCCGGCGCTCGAAGGACAACCCTTGGGGGTGTGCCGCGTGAGCTGTTGGAGATTGCCGCCGGAATGTCGGCTACTGCAAAGTGCTTCCTCGAATGAAGAAGCTGGTGAACTGTCTCAATTATAGGTAGGCAGTTTGAAATTTAGTAGCGATCTTCAAGAGTATTGGTGAATTTAATTTCTGGGCAGTGCTGGCGGCGAGCACTTCGCTAAAGAGCGCCACCAGCAATTGGGCATGTGATGGTTTTGACGCGTTCGCAGGCGTGGCGGTATCGCCGTTCATTTTCAATGTTCTTGTGTTCTTGAAGTGAGACTTCATAACGGACATCTCCCGTGTTGACCTCTTGCGCAAAGGTCTCGTATTTCCGATCTAGCGTCGATTTGAGCTCGTCACTGCTTGGAATGGATGTCTCTGGGATGTGCAAACCTTTGAATTTTTTCAATATGAAGATGTGCAATTCGTCGGTGATTTCGGCATTCAGAATGCAGCGCCTAATTTGTGAGGCAATTGGAGCCGGGGCATAAAACGAATAATGGGCGAGGAATTTCCTGAGGTGGCGGGGAGATAAAAGAAAACCCATGAGATCTCGATCAAGCAACTCATCGACGATGCTGCGGCAAAGCTCAAGCCGGGTGACCAAGCGCTCTTGGTGATCGTTTTGATCGGTTAATGCCGAAGATCCAAATGCTGCGTAAAGAGAAATTGTGTTCACTGCGAAGCTCCGAATTTTCGAAATGCATCGGGCTCACGCCTGTCAATTTCGCGGTTCGTTTCATTGGCATTTACTTGCCCTTAAAGACAAGAATGCCATGTTAATTATTCTTAAGCAGTACACAAAGTGCATATTTATGAATATTTAAGTTAAATCATATGGGTTTTTTCTGGCAATTGCCAATTTGTCACGCTGCTGACTTAGCAAAGCTGTCATGCAACGCAACTGCGCGTTCAAAGCGATACACCAGGTAGCAAAAAGTCAGGGGTGTGGTTTTTTGTTCGAGTGGACATCTCCCAAACAGTTACGGCAATCGTGCCGTCACAAAAATGGAGATTCCAATGAGAAATCTAATGATTTTGGCAAAGTGGCTTGCGGGCCGCGCTGACATTGATGTGTGTGAGTACGTGGGTGAAACCGCTTGTATTGGATTGGTGAAGGGGCGTCGCGTTGTATTCATCCCGAAGCAGTGGAGTTACAGCGATGACCCGAGAGCCGCAGAGTTGCTTGAGGGCGTCATCGATCACGAAGCCTTGGGCCATGGACGATTTACCGATCTGGAAGCTCGAAAGCGTGCAGAGGAGGGTGGCCGAATCAAGTTCAACAATTTGTCAGGAGGCATTCAAAACATCCTTGAGGACGTGTACATCGAGAACAGGGCAATTGCGGCCTATCCCGGTGTGAAACACAACCTCAGCACGATGGTGGAGATTCTGGTTGGAAGGGGTTTTTTTGGACAACCGTCATCTTTTGAGTTTGCTCCTGCATCTGCTTTGCTGATGGCTGGATTGCTAAACACACTTCGTGCGCGTCTTGTCCCTGGCCAAGAACCAGCATTGAAGGGCAATGTAGATGCCTTGGAGCCAATTCTGCGGAGAAATCTGGGAAAGCTCTGGGGTGATGTGTTGGACGTGGCGATGGAGGTTCAAAACTCCAAAACGACTGACGACAACATCGCTTTGACCATACGCATCATGCAACTGATTGAGCAGGCAGCAACTGAGCAACCTGAGTCCGATCAAGGTGCGCAGGTAACTCAGAAGAGTAAGTCAGATGATGAGCAAGAGGCCGCTGAGTCCGCAGGTAATTGCGGTGCTGATGGTTCGCCTGACGAGTCAATTGATCAAACAGCTCGAACAGAGGGGGATAAAAGTACGGATGATGGTGAACTCGCTGAAGCAGGGAAGCCTGCTAAAAGCGACTCAACTGGAGACGATGACGGGGATGTAATTCCCACAAATCGATCGGTTCAAGAATCCCAGGCTGCTCAAGAAATCATTGCGCAAAAAGATGACGAGATGCCAATCACGGAGGTGACGGAAGGCGCATCTATCAGCATTGGCGATAAGGCAACCCCTGCGCCCATGGCTGATTTGGCAAAGATTGATGGACGATGCGATATGCCTCTCGATGTCAAGCGGATTGCCTCAATGGTGAAAAGCTCGGCGGATGATTTGCAAGATGCGCTCCTGTCTGAAACCAGGTGCGACAAGACAACGAAGTTGGTGGGCAAATCACTCAACAACCGTGTGCTCTCACGCGTCAAGCTAGGAAACGGTCGTGTGTTCAGGCAAAAGCAAGAAGGCAAGGCAATTTCTACTGCAGTTCAATTTGTGGTCGATATGTCGGGCTCGATGCGAGATGCGCTATCGAACAAGGTGACAAGGCACGATGCAGCATTTGGCTTGATCTATGGAATGGGCGACCTGCTCGATGAGTACGAAGTTCCGTTCCAAGTTATTGCCTATAGCGATGCGTATGCCGATGTCAAAAAGTTCGAAGAAGAGTGGTCAAGGGTGCGCAGGCGTTATGCCTTGCCAGCCTTGTCGGGAGGGACTTTTACCGGCATTGCCGTTCAGAAGTCTCTGGGTGAACTGGTGGTACGGCCAGAAGAGCGGAAGTTGCTCATCGTCATCACTGACGGCGACACATCTGACCTTCCGGTCCTGATTTCTTGCTATGCAGAAGCCCGTGAAATGGGAATTGAAATAGCAAGCGTCATGATTGGACCGCCAATTCGTTCAATCTCTCAACTTGCGCAAGCATTTGGATTTCCGGCAACAAACATCAACACGACGAACGGTTTAGGCCGATTTGCAGTTGAGCGAGTTCTTGAAGCCATCTAAGCAGTGCAAACCCAAAACCGCTCTTCGGAGCGGTTTTTCTTTCACGGGACATCTCCCAAACAGTCAGAGCAATAACGCTCGGGCGCTATATGGAGATCCTAATGAAGACCCCTCAACTCGTTTGCAATTTGGCCGCCTTGGCGGCAATTCTGTTTTTGATGAGCGTGGACACCTATCTGGTTACAGCAGCCGAAAATCAAGTCATTCTCGGCTGCGATACGTGGACAGCGGTGGACAAGACCGGCACTTTGTACTGCGCCGAGCGTGAGAGCTCGACGGTGAAGGTGGCTAAAAAATGAACGACCTCATTCATCTTTCAGTCACAGGTATTGAGGCCGGTCGTCGGATGTGCTCAGCAGCAGATGGCCGGTCTGTTCACGCAGCTTATGCGCCACTGCACAGAGAGCAGTTTCGTGCAGTTTGTTGTCCTCGGTGTTTGAAGTACTGGGCCGACATGGCCTATGAGACTCATGACGATATGCCCGATTGGGTTTCTCAACTCCGTGAGGGGTAAAGAACTCAGTCCGAAGCCTGAACCCCAGGCGCAACACCAACCCGACACCGGCCTTCGAGCCGGTGTTTTCTTTGGGTGGACATCTCCCTTGTGGTTTCGGCAATTCCGCCGACTATTTACAGAGGAAACCATCATGACAGCAAGTATCAACAGCAATACAGTACAAACCTTCAACTTGGCAGACGCACTCTGGGAGGCCATGCAAGCGGGTTTGGCCCCTTGGCAAAAGACGTGGAGAGGTGGAGCTGCACCCGGACGCCCCGCTAACGTGACATCCGGTAAAGAGTACCGCTCTGGAAATTCGCTTTATCTGATGTTCATGGCCATGCGCAACGACTGGTCCCCAAAGTGGATCTCCTTCGTGGAGTCTGCAAAACTCGGTGGGGATTTGAAGGGTGAAAAGGCAGTGAAGATCGAAGTCCCTCTGATCAAAAAAGAAGTGGACCAAACCACGGGCGTCGAGAAGGAGCTTCTGCGAGGCTTTCGCACGGCATCGGTATTCAACATTGACCAGGTTAAGGGCGTTGAATTCGTGGATGCAACTCCTAGGAACTTGATCGAGTCAGTTTACGCCGTTGATCAGATGCTGAAAAAGCTTCAGGATCAAGGCTTGAACTACATAGAGCCTTCGGACAAAGGGGGGTGCTGGTATGTGCCTGCTGAGGACACGATCGGTATGCCCCGACGCCAAGCATTTGTGGACACGTACGAGTTCTACTCGTCGCTATGCCGCGAGCTTGCACATGCCACCATGAAAGAGGGGCGCTTGGAGCGACCAAAAGTGAGCTATGCGTATGAAGAGCTTCGAGCAGAAATTGCTGCGACACTTCTTTGTTCGACTCTCAATCTGCCGCGTACACAGGCTCAAGTGGATAACCATGCCGCTTACCTGCAGCCTTGGCTTGAGGAGTTTGGCGACCAAAAGCAAATGCTCTTGAAGGCAGCATCAGAAGCCCAAGCGATACATGATTTCCTCATGCGCTTGGTGGACTGATATTCAGTGTGCAAGCCCTAAACCCAGCCATGGCTGGGTTTTTCTTTGCTCGTACATCTCCCTGATGGTTTAGGCAATTCCGCCGCCTCATTCATTTCAAGGAGATTCCCGTGAAAAAGTCAGAAAGTATCAGCAACTTGGCCAAGGCCTTGATCATTGCGACACGTCAAATCGATTCGAAGGTTTTGAAAAACGCACTCAACGAAAGCATTGGCAACAGCTATGCTGATCTTGGAGCCATCATTGAAGCAGTAAAAAAGCCGTTGGCCGATAACGGGATCGTCACCATTCAATCCCCGACCGCTTCAAGCAAAGCCGACGAGATCAGTCTGATTACGTTGCTTTTGCATGAAACGGGCGAATGGATTGAAGACACAGTGACTTGCCCTCTTGTCTTTCAAGACCCACAGGGCTTTGGTAGTGCTGTGAGCTATGTCCGAAGATATTGCTTGGGCTCCATGCTCATGCTCTACAGCTGCGACGATGATGCACAAACAGCATCTGCTCGATCTGATGCAGTTGTAGAAGGGTCTTCGGCACCATCTGCTTCGGTGGCTTCTAAGCCTGGGCAAAACGCTTTGGTAGCTTCCAATGAAGCTTTGACGCCCGATGTTAGCAAGCGAGTTGACCAGTGGTTGAACACCATTAAAAACGCCTCGTTGCAACGCTTAGAGACTTCCCGTTCGAGTGCAAAAACCACTTTTGCAGGCAAGGCGTTCGAGATCGTAGATGCGGCATTTGAAGAGCGCATCAATGCATTGCGTTCAGCAAGCCAACCAGCTTAATTTTTCGGCCAACCCCAAGCGACCTCCTCGGAGGTCGCTTTTCTTTGTCTGGATCAGGGCGGGGTGATCAGTTTCCTTGGTCATAAACTATTCGTGAAGTGATGAACAGCTTCATACGTCACGGCGCTGAACGCGGGTCACTTCATCAGCCCAAGAAGGCGTTACTGAAAACATAGTCATATTCATGGCCGTACTCCTGTTTCATAGTTTAAGGAATTCAGAAGTGACTCACTTAGGATTCATCTTTTACATGGCTCTGTATGTGATGGATTTCGGTCACTACTAGTCCAGCAAGAGCGAGTATCGGAAGAGGTACATATCGCTCCCAAAAAGCGATAAGTATTGAGACGGCCGCCAACCCCATACCCCCTGCCAAGACAAAAAGTAGTCTTGCAGTCTTGGGAAATCGTTTTGCCATAGCCACTGCAGTCAAAAGAACAGGTGTCGCGAAAAGTGGAATCCCAAAAGTAAAGACGTTGAGATAACCTTCCTGTACTAGCCTAAAAATTTGCGAGATTGCCAATAAATGCCACAACTGAAGTGCAGCAGACGCAGCCAACAAAATGCGAAGATAAGCTTGAGTCATGACGTCTAATCTGAAGTGATTCGAATAAATACAAGTTCTTCAAAATTCTAACCACTCGAGAGGATTACTCACCTCAGCCCATTGACACGTGCAACTCTTGAGAATTGACATACGACAGTTGTCGGGTCTTACTTGTCACCCAGTTTGATTAATGATTGACACCGTGTTGGTAACTCCACTGATACCGCTCGAAAATCGTATGTTTTCTCGGTCCTCATTCATTTGCTGAAGTAACGACGGCGGTCATTGGCGGTCAGCCTGCCGCTCATTTCATCACTTGCCGCTCCCCAAGTCCGATAAAGACCCAGCAGGCTTGTCAGCGTGAATCCACATTGCATCAGTAGCAGGCCCTTATGCCCACCGAGCAGAGAAAAGGTGATCAGAAGACCGTTAGACGCGAGAAAGAACGCCCAGCCGTAACGTGAGATTTTTGTGTTCATTGCCAGCAAGGTCGCGCCGATCAGCCCTGTAATGCTTCCGGCCCATTCGATTGTTTGTATGTCCATGACGTGATCCTAATAGAGCCGCATCCTGGCTTTGAAGAAAAAACTCACTGGCGGCCGTCCCATCGCAAATGGCACTTCTCCCGCTTCAATCACCAATTCATCGCCTTCTTTGCGCAGATTGCCAAAGATCCTTTGATTCAGGTGCGCCGTCGTGCAGCCTTCGAGCCTGCCGCTGAACACCCAATGCGCACTGGTTGTCAAAGGGGAGGTCATGGCGGTGATCACGCAGCCGTTCCCCCCCTTGAACAGGATTTGTCCAGACGGTCGCACTACTCCATAGACTGTGCCGGTCCAGTCGGTGATTTGGTCAGCAAAGGCGGGGTCCGCAGCGTTGGTGGAATACCGGCCTTGCTTGGTGTGCCATCGGCCAGCCAGAGTCTTGAACGCATCTTCGTTTGAATGCTGGGCTTGTGCTTGGGCTTGACCGGCTACTAAGACCAATAGTGTCAAAAGAGTGGCGCGTAGAGCGTTGAGGTGGGATGCAGTCATCAGGCGCTGGTCCCTTTGTGCCTGGCCAACCATTTGTCGCGCTGGTTGGGCCTTGGCGTTTCAACGCTGTTGAGAGTGCTCAACAAGGGCTCTGGGGTGCCAAAGTCCAAGTTAACGACCAGTTTGGCCGATTCGGTAGGTGCATGTGCCGGGGACGGATGTGAAGAAAGTTCGGGTGCTGCTGGTTGAGTTGCGACTGACCATGTTTTGACCTTTTGCGGGGGAGATGTTGCAGGCTCAATGTGAACGTGTTTGTCGTTGGCAACCGCCCCGGATGAGGGTAGCTGGCTAAAGCGAGGACTTGCACCACCAGCCATGGCGCTACTGGCTTCAAGAAATACCTTCTGTCGGAACGACTGGGTACGGGCTGGGTGCTGGTACTTTTCCATGTAGTCGCGCAGTGCCATCCGCAAGATGCTGCTGATCTCGGGGCCACTGACAAAGAGCAGAGTGTGGATGTCCGGCTCCTTGACAAAACTGGTTGAGAGTTGGTGACGAAGAATCGTGTCCCACGGTTTTTCTTCACCAGGGCGGCCAGGGCCTTTCATGGCGGTCTTCTTCACATCAGCGTGAGCAGCCCAAAGCGGGAATAGCCCTCAGCGACGGCAAATCTGGCTTGTGCAGGAATGATCGTGTTGGGGTACTTGGCCTTGATCTCTTGGCCGACGATGTAGGCGCCTCCGCCGGCCACAATGATCCCGTCCATGGATCTTGCTTTGGAGCCGAAGCGTGAGGCAACCTCGTCGAGGATGTAAGTCGTGAATTCGGAAATTGCAGGTTGAACGATGTCGTTGACATCAACTTCTTTGCCGAAGTCTTTGATCTTTCTGCTTTGGATGGCCCGGGAGATCTGCTCATAGCTGGCTTCGTAGCCACGCTGTTTGAAGGTGACTGCGATTCGGTCATAGATCATGCTCACGCCACGTGCTGAACTGGCAGCTGCATCCACCTCTTGACCACGGTCATGCAGCGTGAAGTCGGTGGTGAATTGCCCGATCTCCACCACGCCCCAGATCTCTTCCTCACCGGCTCGGCCGGTTTCTTGGCCGTAGGCGTCAAAGACAATGCAAAGCAATGGAGCTCGCGACTGAGTCTCCACGTAGATCTGTAGGTCTTGGTTCGGTTTGACCAAGGGTTGCAGCACACCGCGTGCGCGCGATAGAAGTGCGTCGCGCTGTTCGGCGTAATAGGACGCGGGTAGTCCCAGCACCAAAGAAATTTGCTCGGGCTCAGCCATGTCGTTTTCTGGTTTGGCCAGCACGCCCAAGGCCCGATTCCAGGCGCTGGCCATGAGCGCGTCGTGTTGTTCGGTGGCGATCCAGTTGCGGTTTTGCCCAGTGAACGTCTCGGCTTGGCTCTGGCGTTGGGCTGTTTCGCCTACAAAGAATTTTTTCCCATTGATCTCAACTGTGTCGGCCTCTGCCCGACGCGCCGTCTCTTCGTTCGCAATGGGGATCCAGTCGCGCACCACCGTTGGAAAGATCGTGTATCCACCGATCACGGGCAATTTGTTGCCGGATTTGATGGCAGTTTTAACGCTGGAGTGGCCCAGGTCGATGCCGATGGAGATGGTGTTTTTCATGAGCCAATTCTACGATAAAAATACATGCTGTTGCAAATTATATAACTCAACCGACGCAGGAATTAATTTCCACAAATCCGAATTAATTTCCACAAATTGCTCTGGAGAGATTGGCGTTCGCAAAGATCGGAGCATTCCCACGCGAGCCATGGTTGAAAAACCGGGCAGGCTGCGGTCGTTCTTTTCCGAGCCAAGGTTTGGAAGCGGAGTACGGTCGAGGCCGCGGGCATAGTTTCCAAGCTCCAAAAGGGGCATAGAAGGCCATGAATGCGGACGATGGATGGTCTACACGTAGGGTTGCCTCGAAAAGGGGCCTGCGCAGGCCTTATTCGTGAAATAGACCCCCCCCTCAAATTGCTCCTCTTGATTTACTATGCTGAGACCCCCCTCCTTTTTCCAAGGACAAAGTTTTTCAAAAGGGTGTCAAACAAGGGGGTAAAACACCCTCAACGCTTGCACAACGCCGGGCAGTTCGCTTGCCTTGCCTCAGTCTGGATCGCCCCACTTCCCGGCACGATGCCCGGCTTCCATGGACCCATCCGTCCGCACTCTCCGCAGATAGCCCAACCCGCCCTCGGGCTTGCCCCACATCACCAGTGGCCGCCCAAGTCATGGACAGCACCGTTGGCCCCGACGCTTGCACGCATCCGGGCCCGCTGCTTTTGCATCTCGGGAAAGTGAGGTTAGCGCTCACATACCGCAACCAGATAGCACCACACACGCCACTCGCGCATCGCCCTACCGGGCCATGCCCTCGCGCCCATGAACGCTTGCATGAGATCCGGCTGCTCGGAGCGAGGCATGCCCTATACCTGGACCGCTGGCGCGAATCGCCGAGCTGCAGCGCAAACCGGATGTCGCCCAAAGGGCCGACGACAGGCGGGCACCTGGGAGTCGGCCCTTGGCATGGCCATCGAAGCGACCCGCGCCCTTGGTGATTCCCTCGTGCTGGCTTGGCGATGGAAGATGCTCGGGCGCTGGCAGGTAGGTGCTGGTCCAAGCGCCGCAGCCAATGGCCGAGCCGCACATGGAACGCTGCCCCATTGGCTTGCCCCATTGAGGCCCGCTTCCTTGGCTTCCCGCCAATCCTTCCTGCCCGGTGGTCCCCCAAATAAGGATTCACCTGATGCTTGGCTCCCGGCCTCCCATGGCATAAGGCGCCACCGTGCGGCCCTCGAGCCCAACGCCGGGCCTGCAGTAAATGATGGTTCGGCACTCGCATGCGCTCGCGCCCAACCGGATGCCCGGCTTCTACAGGACCCGCTGGGCAAGGCCCGCGCCAGTCCGCAGGCGGACTGTCACGGCCCTTGCGATGACCGGCTTGCAAAGGTGTGATCGCGCAACGGGCACAGGGATGCTGCCCCGGCCACCACCTGGTGCTGCTGCGTCAGTCGCTTCGCGACCCTCCTTCGCATCAGCGCTCTGGCAGACACCTCCCGTTGGTCGGTGACAGCCTTCGCTCCAGGTGGCGTCCGGCTCAGCGCTGGCTTGGGCCCTTGTGCCCAGAGGCTGCATTGTCCGAAAGCATGGCCATTGGCAAGGCCCGCGCGCCTGTCCGCAAGCGGCCCGTCACGGCCCTTGCTCGCGTGCGCTGGCCCCGTGGCTTGCACGGCGGGTAAGGGGAGTGGTCGCATGCCTTGCACCAGGTGCCGGTACGTGTGGCGCGGCCGCCCCCCGTCCCGTCAATGCTTTGGCACCCACCTCCCATTCGGTCGGTGCCAGCCGTTGCGCCTGGTGCCTGTCCTGCGCCCGATGGCACAACCCTGAACCGGGATGACGCGCAACGGCCCTGAGAAGGCTTGGCGCTGATGTGGGGCCTTGATGCGAACGGCGCGGGAGCTGGAATCCTCAATGCGGTTATCCAAGTCCCTTGCCGCGGACGGCAAGTGATCGGTTGCTCAACATCTTCGTGCCTCGATGTTGAGCGTCCTCTTGGATTGGCTCGCCCAGAAGGCTTGTCCGCGCCTGCATCACGGCAGTGGCTGAGCAAGACGGGCCTGTCCGTTGCGATGGACCGCTGTAGCCCGCCTTACCCCGCTGATCCCCATTCATCTTTCCTGCCCGGTGAAGGTATCGCCTTGCTCAAAAGCTGAGCACCACGACCTCGGCCCTGATGAATCAAGGCCTTGCTGAACATCTCTTGGCTTGCCCCCAGACTTATCCACAGATTCGGTGAACAAGTCAGCGTCGCAGGGCAAAAAAGGACTGACCTGTTCTGGCTGGCACCACACTCCCCGGCATTTATTTCAAGGCGACATCTCCCAAGCAGTTACAGCAATGACGCTGGAACACAACGCAGCAAAGGAGAGCCTATGCATTTCAAACGAGCGGCCAAGAAAAGCCGTCGATTCACCAAGGATCAACAAGAGGGCATCGCCAGAATCCTTGACGGGATCGCACAAGCATTTATCATCGGGGCTACCATCGGGTCAGTAGGCTTCACCGAAAACAAGATTGATGCCTTTACTGCTGCCTTCATTTTGTTGTTGGCATTTGGCCAGATCCTGATCGCCTTCCTCATTCGTGGTTCCAAGGAGTTTCGAAATGTCCATTGAACTGATGATTGTTTTTGGTGTATTCACCCTCATCATGTGCGCCTTCGGTTTATTCGTCGCTAAGCACGGCGAGTAACAAGTGCGCCTCAGTAAACCCAAACAGCCTCCTCGGAGGCTGTTTCACTTTGTGCGGACAACTTATCAAAATGTGCGGTTTGGAAAAGTGACAGAACAAAACATATGAGTTGACTGTAAAACGGTTAACAGCTAAAATAATTCATGGCGATTCAATCTTTCGCTTGCGCCGATACGCAAGCACTTTTCACAACCGGACGCTGCCCACGTTTTACCAACATCAAAAAAGTTGCGGAACGTAAATTGGCTCAACTGGACGCAGCACCATCGTTGATGTTCATGAAAGCGCCACCGGGTAATGATTTGAAAGAATATGCAGGTTCGTGGCATGTCAGGATCAACGATCAGTGGCGCTTAACTTTCAAGTGGGGGTCAAGCGGCCCTTTTGATGTCCTGATTGAAGACCCCCATTGAAAATTTTTGGAGACCCCAGTCCTATGTTTAAAAATGGCATGCGCCCCATTCACCCCGGTGAGATCTTGCTCCATGACTACATCAAGCCTATGGGTGTCAGTGTGCGTGCATTGTCGATTGCCCTGCATGTTCCGTATTCGCGCCTGCGCGAAATTGTGGACGGCAAGCGTGGTGTTTCGGCGGACACGGCCCTGCGTCTGGAGCGTTACTTTGGCAGCGATGCACAAGGCTGGCTTGCCCTGCAAGCTGCATATGATTTGCGTGTCACAGAGATGAAGAGCGCCAAAAACATCACCCAAGAAATAACCCCTTGGGTCCTGGCCGCCGCTTGAGCGCGTTTTCAGCAAACCCCAAGTAGCCTCTTGGGAACATTTGGCGCTGCTGTGTGCGCCTCTGCTCTTGTGCAATACCTGGCTGGCATGGCGTACAACGTTCGCGGCCAGACTCCACGGCCCTGTCGGGCCCCGAAGCCTGACCACTCCCGTCACATGACATCAGAGGGCCGCGTTGGCCCACCAGCCACCGCCTTTCGGACTCAACATAACGGCCCATCGCATTCAGCGCGCAGCGCTGCAAGCCCTCCCGGGAACGCGATAGCCGTTATGTCTGACGCCCACTGCGTCACCCTGCGGGCGGCTTGGGGTAAGTCCTGCAGGCTCGCTTTGCGGCTCAGCCGGGCTCCCGTCGAGCCCGACCCGTCCTAATGCCCAGCGCTTCCCCTACGGGTCGCGCCAGGCATAGTGCTGCGTTGCACTGGCACGAGGACTTGAGCCGCCGCGTGGCTTGTCAAATGGGTTTGTCCCTCTTGGCTGGCTTGGCACCTGTGCAGCATGGCTTCTTGTTGCGGGGACACCTATTGAGGACTCACACTGTTTCTTTGCTTAACCACCAACAGCATCTTTGGTGCATTTCTTGATATTGCTGTTTTTCGCAGCACCAGCAAGCTTCTTTTCAGCCGCGGCCAATTCGCAAGTGCTGGCAGCATCTTTTTCGCACTTCTTCATGAACGAAGCTTTTGCAGCACCGGCGAGTTTCTTTTCGGTTGCTGCAGCGGTGCATGTTGCAGGGGCCGCTGTCGGTGTAGCTGTGGCCTGAGCAAAGGCGGTCAAGCTGGTGAAAGCGGCGATGAGGATGAGTGTTGATTTGATCAATTGAAGCTCCTTGAGTTGGGTCGTGTCAGCATAACTAAAACAGGCCGCATGTAAATGACAAACATATAGATAGATGTGATTTCTTTGCGCCATCCTGTATCTCCATGCGTGGCTGCCTTGCACGCGTATGTCGCTTGTCGTGCTTGGCCTTGAACTGCTGTGGCTTCTT
>JACCDW010852408.1_pt1 | contig 12911 bp, 10 predicted proteins | sample 7449781 | NCBI WGS metagenome assembly JACCDW01 (sample SAMN15323449, study PRJNA562643) | freshwater metagenome | isolation source: river surface water | place: USA:Blue River Watershed | collected 2017-08-18 | reverse complement strand
ACTTGGTGCGTGGCTGGGCGCACTTCCACCAAGGGGTCGACCAAGCCCGTGGGCCGCACCAATTGCTCCACCACTTTGCTGGCGTGGGTCTTTTCGTAGTCGGCGGGCGTGGCCGACACAAACACCACTTGGCGCATGCGCTTTTCAAACTCTTCCAGCTTCAAGGGCCGGTTATCCAAGGCACTGGGCAATCGGAACCCGTACTCCACCAGCGTGGTTTTACGCGCACGGTCACCGTTGTACATGCCGCCGAGTTGGCCAATCATGACGTGACTTTCGTCCAAGAACATCACCGAGTCTTTGGGCATGTAGTCGGTCAAGGTGCTGGGTGGCGCACCCACTGGCGCGCCAGACAAATGACGGGTGTAGTTCTCAATGCCTTTGCAGTGGCCGACTTCGCTGAGCATTTCTAAATCGAAGCGCGTGCGTTGTTCTAGGCGCTGAGCTTCGACCAGCTTATTCATGCCCACCAGTTCTTTCAAGCGATCGGCCAGCTCCACCTTGATGGTCTCCACCGCCGCCAAAACGCGGTCACGCGGCGTGACGTAGTGGCTGGATGGGTAAATGGTGAAGCGCGGAATTTTTTGGCGAATACGGCCTGTGAGCGGGTCAAACAGTTGCAGGCTTTCAATTTCGTCGTCAAACAACTCGATGCGAATGGCCAGCTCAGAGTGTTCAGCGGGGAACACATCAATCGTGTCGCCACGCACGCGGAATTTGCCGCGTGAAAAATCTTGGTCATTGCGCTCGTACTGCATGCGCACCAGCTGGGCGATGGCGTCGCGCTGGCCCACTTTGTCGCCGGCACGCAGCGTCATGATCATCTGGTGGTAGCTCTCGGGCTCACCAATACCGTAGATGGCCGACACCGTGGCCACCACGATCACATCGCGGCGCTCCAAGATGCTCTTGGTGCAACTCAAGCGCATTTGCTCGATGTGCTCGTTGATGGCGCTGTCTTTTTCGATGAACAAATCGCGCTGGGGCACATAGGCCTCGGGCTGGTAGTAGTCGTAGTAGCTGACGAAATACTCCACCGCGTTGTTGGGGAAAAACTCGCGAAACTCGCTGTACAGCTGCGCAGCCAAAGTTTTGTTAGGCGCAAAGATGATGGCGGGCCGCCCCAACTGGGCAATGACGTTGGCCATGGTGAAGGTTTTGCCCGAGCCCGTCACACCCAACAGGGTTTGAAACACCTCGCCGTCATTCACCCCTTCCACCAGCTGGGCAATGGCCGTGGGCTGGTCACCCGCAGGCGGGTAAGGCTGAAACAGCTCAAACGGCGAGCCTGGGTAGCTGACAATCGTGCCCTTTGGCTGTTCTGCTGCTTCTGTGGAGGCGGTCTCGGCGACAGGCGATGCGTCAGGAAGAGTTTCTGCGGTGTCAGACATGGTGGTGCAAACGGTATAGCTCGAAAAAAACGTGCGATTCCAAAAACCGTACGGGTTGACCCTTAAAATTCAGGCCGAACGTGCAAGCCTACCGCAGACTGCACTTGTTCACCTAACCTCCTCTCTTTATCCGTGATCAAGGACTGACGATGTCAATGTTTACCGCTGTCGAAATGGCACCCCGCGACCCCATCTTGGGCCTCAACGAGCAATACAACGCCGACACCAACCCCAACAAGGTCAACCTCGGCGTGGGTGTGTATTTCGACGACAACGGCAAACTGCCATTGCTGCAATGCGTGCAAGCCGCAGAAAAAACCATGATGGCCACGCCAACTGCGCGCGGCTACTTGCCCATCGACGGCATCGTGGCGTATGACGCCGCCGTCAAAGGCTTGGTCTTCGGTGCTGACTCTGAGCCCGTCACCTCTGGCCGCGTGGCCACCGTGCAAGGCATTGGCGGCACAGGCGGCTTGAAAATAGGTGCTGACTTCTTGAAGCGTTTGAACCCCAACGCCACTGTGTTGATTTCTGACCCCAGCTGGGAAAACCATCGCGCTTTGTTCACCAACGCCGGTTTCAAGGTAGACACCTACGCTTACTACGACGCAGAAAAACGCGGCGTGAACTTTGAAGGCATGTTGGCTTCGTTGAACGCTGCTGCTGCAGGCACCGTGGTGGTGTTGCACGCTTGCTGCCACAACCCAACTGGCTACGACATCACTGCGGCACAGTGGGACCAAGTGGTAGCCGTGGTCAAAGCCAAAAACCTGACTGCCTTCTTGGACATGGCCTACCAAGGCTTTGGTCACGGCATTGCCGAAGATGGCGCTGTGATTCAAAAATTCGTGGCCGCTGGTCTGAACTTCTTTGTATCCACCTCGTTCTCTAAGAGCTTCAGCTTGTACGGCGAGCGCGTGGGTGCTTTGAGCGTCTTGTGCGCTGACAAAGAAGAGTGCAGCCGCGTGTTGTCTCAACTCAAAATCGTGATTCGCACCAACTACTCCAACCCACCCATCCATGGTGGCGCGGTGGTGGCTGCAGTGTTGAACAACCCCGAGCTGCGCGCTTTGTGGGAAAAAGAATTGGGCGAAATGCGCATGCGCATCAAAGCCATGCGTCAAACACTGGTCGACGGCCTCAAAACCGCTGGCGTGAAGCAAGACATGAGCTTCATCACCACCCAAATCGGCATGTTCAGCTACTCAGGTTTGAGCAAGGACCAAATGGTGCGCTTGCGTTCTGAGTTTGGTGTGTACGGCACCGACACCGGTCGCATGTGCGTGGCTGCGTTGAACAGCAAGAACATCGACTACGTGTGCCAAGCTATTGCGAAAGTGATGTAACTGCACACCGATTGCACGCCCTGCGTGCAGCCAAGAAAAAGGGCCTATAAGGCCCTTTTTTCATGGTGCTGCGCATCTCAACATTGCGTGACCGACATTCAATTGAACTCAGTTCAGCCCCAAATCACAGAGCGCATCGCAATCGAAGCCAACTGATACCCCTCGTTGAAAAACTCAACCGGCTCACCCGCCTCCGCCGCTCCTGCAGCGTAGAGCAAGGGCAAGAAATGGTCATGGCTGGGGTGCGACATCTTCGCTATGTCACCTTGGGCTTGAAAGTCTGCCAAAGCTTCAAGGTGGCCAGAGGTAATTTGCTGCGCCACCCATTGGTCAAACTCAATGGCCCATTCATAAGCTTGGTTATCAGGCGCTGAACGGTTCATGGTGCGCAAGTTGTGCACGGTGTTGCCACTGGCCAAGATGAGCACGCTTTGTTCACGAAATGCACGCAGCTGCTGCCCGAGTGCAAAGTGTTCTGTGGGCGGGCGGTGGTAGTCGATGCTAAGTTGCACCACAGGAATATCTGCAGCAGGAAACATGGGCTTGAGCAACCCCCACGCGCCGTGGTCTAAGCCCCAGGCGGTCATGTCCACGCCCACGGGTTGACCATTGTTTGGCTGACGCAACTGTTGAGCTGTGTGCGCAGCCCACTCAGGCGCACCGGGTGCTGGATATTGCTGGTCAAACAGTTCTTGCGGAAAACCGCCAAAATCGTGAATGGTTTTGGGTTGCGCCATACCCGTCAACCACCAGCCTTGCGTAATCCAGTGCGCCGAAATGCACAAAATGAGTTTGGGCTTGGGCCAACGCACACCAAACTGGGCGCCCAAGTCTTGCCATGCGCGGCGATAAGGGCTGTCCTCGATCACATTCATAGGGCTGCCATGGCCGACAAACAGCACCGGCATGCGTGTAATATTTATGTATGAATTCATCAGTAGCCTTCGTCGGTGCCTGCTTTATGTCAATTGGAGGACAAACTCCATTTTCAACCAAGTAAGTGCGCTATATTGCACTGCAACATTTTTGAGACAACACCATGCTTTACCAAATCTTCGAGACGCAACGTAGCCTGATGGAGCCGTTCGCAGACTTTGCGCAAGCCGCCTCCAAACTTTACGGCCAAACCAACTCCCCCATTGCACAAAACCCAATGGCTCAGCGCGTATCCGCCGGTTATGACTTGCTCTACCGCTTAGGAAAAGACTACGAAAAGCCACAATTCGGCATCAAATCTGTCGAAGTCGAAGGCACAGAGGTTGCCATTCACGAACGCATCGAAATGGACAAACCGTTTTGTGAGCTGCGCCGCTTCAAGCGCTTCACCGACGACGCCGCCACACTGACCAAACTCAAAGCACAACCTGTGGTGCTGATCGTGGCCCCCTTGTCTGGCCACTACGCCACCTTGCTGCGCGACACCGTCAAAACCATGCTCAAAGACCACAAGGTCTACATCACCGACTGGAAGAATGCACGCTTGGTCCCACTGAGCGATGGTGAATTCCACCTCGACGACTACGTGAACTACGTGCAAGAGTTCATCCGTGATTTGCAAAGCAAATACGGCAACTGCCACATCATGAGCGTGTGCCAACCCACCGTGCCCGTGTTGGCTGCTGTGTCATTGATGGCCAGCCGTGGCGAGAAGACCCCCATCACCATGACCATGATGGGCGGCCCGATTGATGCCACCAAGTCCCCCACAGCGGTGAACAACTTGGCGATGAACAAGAGCCACAGCTGGTTCGAAAACAACGTGATCTACCGCGTGCCCGACAACTTCCCAGGTGCAGGCCGTCGCGTCTATCCCGGCTTCTTGCAGCACACGGGCTTCGTGGCCATGAACCCCGATCGTCACTTGAAGAGCCATTACGACTACTTCAAAGACTTGATCAAGGGCGATAACTCCAGCGTCGACTCACACCGCGATTTCTATGACGAGTACAACGCGGTGCTCGACATGGATGCCGATTACTACTTGGAAACCATCAACACGGTGTTCCAAGACTTCAAACTGGTGCGCGGCACTTGGGAAATCAAAAACACACAAGGCAAGCTCGAACTGGTTCGCCCACAAGACATCCGTACCACCGCCCTGTTGACGGTGGAAGGCGAACTCGACGACATCTCTGGCTCTGGCCAAACCGAAGCCGCCCATAAGCTGTGCAGCGGCATCGTGCGCCAAGAACACCACCACCTCGAAGCCAAAGGCGCAGGCCACTACGGCATCTTCAGTGGCCGCCGTTGGCGCGATGTGGTCTACCCGCACGTCAAGAGCTTCATCTTGGAACACAACAAAGGCCAAGGCGCGGCAAAGGCGGTTGCAGTTAAGCCCAAAGCTAAAGTTGTTGCCAAGACAGCCGCACCCGTTGCGAAAAAAGCTGCGCCAGTCAAAGCCGCAACCAAGCCTGCAACTAAAAAAGCAGCTACCGCTAAAAAGTGAGTCTGCTCGAACAACTCAACAACGCCCTGCCACAAACGCAATGCACGCGCTGTGGCTACCCCGACTGTCAGCGCTACGCTGAGGCCATCGTCCAAGGTGAGGCTGACATCAACCAGTGCCCTCCAGGCGGCACAGAAGGCGTTGAACGGTTGGCGGCCCTCACAGGCAAGCCTGCCCTCCCCCTGAACCCTGACAACGGCTTAGAAGGCCCACGCACCATCGCCATCATTGACGAGGCGTGGTGCATTGGCTGCACGCTGTGCATCGCAGCATGCCCGACCGACGCCATCGTGGGTGCCAACAAGCGCATGCACACCGTGGTGGAGCCCTATTGCACGGGATGCGAGCTGTGTATTCCTGCCTGCCCCGTGGATTGCATCTCTCTCGAACCAATCGATATCAACCTGAGCGGCTGGGCCTCATGGCCTCAAGAGCTGGCTGATCTTGCCCGCCAACGCTATGACGCACGGTCAGTCCGCTTGAAGCGTGAAGCGATTGAACACGACGCTCGCCTACAAGCTGAGGCCATCGAAAAACTTTCTGACCTGCCAGCACACACCAAAGGCACAGAGCATGCACCCGAGGTCGATCGCAAACGTGCGATCATCGAGGCCGCACTCGCAAAAGCCAAAGCTCGTCAAGCCGCCAAGGCTTAAAAAGCGGGCAGCATCAAGGAGCACCCTCTGCTCCATGCGCGATATCTGACATTTCAATGCACACCAAACTCACTGCACGCAGAGAACTCCTGCTTCTTTTGTCGCTGGCCGGCATTCAGTTCACCCACATCGTGGACTTCATGATCATGATGCCGCTGGGCCCACAGCTGACCAGCTTGTTTGCCATCAGTTTCGCGGAGTTTGGTTTGTTGGTCTCGGCCTACACCGTGGCGGCAGGGCTGTCTGGCTTGTTTGCCACCACCTTCATTGACCGCTTTGACCGCAAGCATTTGCTGCTCACGCTGTATGTGCTGTTCGCCCTCACCACCGTGGCCTGCGGTGTGGCTCCCACGTATGGCTGGTTGATGGCCGCACGCATTGCCTCTGGCTTTTTTGGCGGCGTGTTGTCCACCATGACACAAACTATCATTGGCGATGTTGTGCCCTTCGAGCGCCGAGGACGTGCCACCGGCATTGTCATGACGTCCTTCTCTGTGGCCACCGTGGCTGGCGTGCCTGCAGGTTTGTTATTTGCCAACCTGTGGGGCTGGCACACCGCTTTCTTTGGCATCGGTGTGATGTGTGTTGCCGTTGGCGCACTGGCCAATTACAGCGTACCCAAACTTGATGCCCACGTGGCTCATGCCAAAGACAAACATGTGCTGCATGCCATGGGTCAAGTGCTGGGCGAACCCAACCAACGCATGGCCTTGCTCTTGTCAGCCACCATGATGTTTGCCGCCTTCACCATCATTCCGTACATCACGCTGTATTTGCAAAACAACCAGGTGATGGCCCCCCACGAGATTCCGTGGCTGTACTTTTGTGGCGGTGTGGTCACCCTGTTCAGCGGTCGCTGGGTGGGCGGCGTCACAGACCGCTTGGGCAAGCGTGAAACGTTTCAACGCGCGGTGCTGTTCTCAATCATTCCGATGTTTGCCATCACGTTGATCGAGCCTGTACCGCTGTATGTGGTGTTGCTGGTCACCAGCACTTTGTTCTTCGCCATGAACGCACGCATGATTCCAGGCATGGCCTTGCTCACCTCGGCAGCCAATCCTAAATTCCGTGGCACGTTCATGTCACTCAACGGTGCGGTTCAATCGTTCTCCATGGGGGTAGCAGCCTGGGTCGGCGGCATGCTGTTACAGAACGAACCGAGCGGACAAGTCACGCACTATTGGCTGTGTGCCGTCGTGGCAACCTGTGCGTCTTTGCTGGCATATCAACTTGCCAAACGCGTGCACATGAACGAATAAAAGAGACTCTTGGAACGCAACAAAAAAGCCGTGACTGCATCGCAGCCACGGCTTTTAATTTGTAAAAACACTTAGGCTTTGTCGAGACCCAACAAACGCACCGCGTTGTCTTTCAAGATGCCAGGCATGACTTCGGGTTTGAAGCCTGCGACTTCAAAGTCTTTCATCCAGCGCTCAGGCGTGATCAGCGGGTAGTCACTGCCAAACAACACGCGGTCTTTCAACAAGGTGTTGGCATATTGAATGAGTTGCTTGGGGAAGTACTTAGGGCTCCAACCTGAGAGGTCAATCCACACATTAGGCTTGTGCGTGGCCACGCTCAAGGCCTCGTCTTGCCAAGGGAAGCTGGGGTGGGCCATGACGATTTGCATGTCAGGCCAATCAATCGCCACATCATCCAAATGCATGGGGTTGCTATAGGCCAAACGCAAGCCGCCACCACAACGCATGCCGCTACCGATGCCGCTGTGGCCTGTGTGGAAGATGGCGGGTAGTTTGTATTCGTTGATCACCTCATAGATGGGCCAAGCCATCTTGTCGTAAGGGTGGTAGCCCTGCACCGTGGGATGAAATTTGAAACCTTTGATGCTGTCTTCTTTGATTAAGCGCTCAGCTTCGCGTGCGCCCATCTTGCCCTTGTGCGGGTCAATGCTGGCGAAGGCCACCATCATGTCGCTGTTCTTTTTGGCAGCATCTGCAATCTCCTCGTTCGAGATGCGACGGCGCCCTGTCTGTGATTCGCTGTCCACCGTGAACATGACCAAGCCCATTTTGTGCTCGCGGTAGTACGCCACGGTTTCGTCAATCGTGGGGCGATGGCTGGAGCCAAAGTATTTATCGGCAGCGCGGTCGTACTCCTCGCCGTAGTTGTCAAACGGGTTACGACAGCTCACCTCGGCGTGGGTGTGGATGTCAATGGCAATCAGATTTTTGTAGTCCATGGTCAATCTCCAGAGTGGTTTTATTTTCCAACAAGTTTAGGGTAAGTCCCAATTATTTAGTTATTAGACATAACCATAATTCATTTCCAGATCAAAAGCAACCACGAGCAAACCCGACCATGAATCAAAACTCAGACATCCACTTTGAAATGCGCGGCGACATCGCGGTCATCCGTTTGACTCGTCCCACCAAACGCAATGCACTCAACGACGCCTTGATTGCCTCCTTGCGTCACATCTTTGAAAACCTGCCCGAGAACACCAAGGCTGCCGTCATCGCAGGCGATGGTGACCATTTCTGCGCGGGCTTAGATTTGAGCGATTTGAAAGAACGCGATGCTGGCCAAGGCATGCACCACTCACGCTCATGGCACTACGCCTTGGAGCGTTTGCAATACGGCCCCGTGCCTGTCGTCGCGGCCTTGCATGGCGCAGTGGTAGGCGGCGGTTTAGAACTGGCCAGCGCTTGCCACATCCGTGTGGCGGACGAGAGCACCTTCTACGCATTGCCAGAAGGCACACGCGGCATTTTTGTAGGTGGCGGCGGTGCCGTGCGCATTCCTCGCTTGATTGGCGTGGCGCGTATGACAGACATGATGATGACCGGCCGCGTCTACAACGCGGTGGATGGCGAGCGTGCTGGTTTTGCGCAATACCTGGTACCCACCGGCACATCGTTTGACAAAGCTTTCGAGTTGGCACAACGCATTGGCAGCAATGCCCCACTCACCAACTACGCCTTGATGAATGTATTGCCACGCATTGCGGAGCCACCTGCTGACCAAGGCTTCATCACCGAATCCATGATGTCGGCGATTGCACAAGCGGCGCCAGAAGCCAAGCAGCGTGTGCGTGATTTCTTAGAAGGCCGCGCCGCCAAGGTTCAAAAGAGCTGATCACAGCAGCAACCGGAGACACCCCATGACTGCAGTGAAATTCCGCCCGATGAAGTTTGGCGTCACACGCGTGAACATGCGTGAAGGCCAAAACGGCATCCGCTACATGATGGCCGACCAAGCACTCGCCCCCTATGCCGAACGCATGACCGACCGCTTGGTGCACTGGGCCAAAGAAAAGCCCGAGCAAACTTTGTTTGCGCGTCGCGTCAAAAATGCAGATGGCACCTCGGGTGACTGGCAACACATCAGCTTCTCTCAAGCGCTGGATTCGGCTCGCCACATTGCACAAGGTTTGATCAACCGCGGGCTCAACGCCGATCGCCCCGTGGTGATCTTGTCCGAGAACGACCTTGAACACGCCTTGATGGCTTTGGGTTGCATGGTGGCCGGTGTGCCTTATTGCCCCGCATCACCCGCCTACTCCACCATCAGCCAAGACTACGACAAGCTGCGCCACATCCTCAGCCCGCTCACGCCAGGTTTGGTGTTTGCCGCTGATGCCGCGCGCTACGGCAAAGCCATTCAAACAGCAGTGGCCTCTGATGTGGAAGTGGTGTTGACGCACGGCACCGCAGAAGGCCACACCAACACCTCGTTTGCAGATCTGTTGGCCACCCCCATCACACCTGCCGTGGATGCAGCCATGCAAGCCACGGGGCCTGACACCATTGCCAAATTTTTGTTCACCTCTGGCTCCACCAAAATGCCCAAGGCCGTGATGAACACACAACGCATGTGGTGCGCCAACCAACAGCAAATGTGCCAATCCATGCCTTTGTTGGCCGAGCAACCGCCTGTGTTGATCGACTGGCTGCCATGGAACCACACCTTCGGTGGCAATCACAACTTCGGCATGGTCATCTACAACGGCGGCACGCTCTATATTGACGATGGCAAACCCACGCCCGCATTGATACAAGAAACCTTGCGCAACTTGCGCGAGATTGCCCCCACGGTCTACTTCAACGTGCCCACCGGTTTTGAAGCGATTGCGAACGCCATGCAAACCGACGATGTGCTGCGCAAAAACTTGCTCAGCCGCGTCAACATGTTTTTCTATGCAGGCGCCGCCATGGCTCAGCCTATTTGGGACAGCCTGTACGCCAGCCAAGAGCGCGAAGTGGGTGAACGCATTGCCATGACCACAGGCTTGGGCATGACCGAGTCTGGCCCCTTCGCTTTGTTTGTCACCAACCCGCATGTGAAAACGGCCGACCTGGGCGTACCCACACCCGGCTTGGAAATCAAGCTCATTCCCGACGGCGACAAAATCGAAATTCGCTACAAAGGCCCCAACATCACACCCGGCTACTGGCGCGCGCCCGAAGAGACACGCGACCACTTTGACGAAGAAGGTTTCTTCTGCACAGGCGATGCGGTGAAGTGGATTGATGAGTCTGATGTGCACCAAGGCCTGCGGTTTGATGGCCGCATTGCCGAAGACTTCAAACTCGCCACCGGCACCTTTGTGAGCGTGGGCCCTTTGCGCGCCAAAGTGATTGGCGCTGGTGCGCCTTACATCCAAGACGTGGTGGTCACTGGCTTGAACCGCAAAGAAGTGGGCGCCATGATTTTCCCAACCGCCGCTGTGCGTGGTATGAGTGGTTTAAGTGCAAACGCCAGCATGGCCGATGTACTGGCCAGCGCCCCCGTGGTGGCGCACTTTCAAGGTGTGCTCAACCACTTGGCTGAAACCGCCACCGGCAGTGCCTCGCGCATTGCGCGTGCGGTGTTGCTGAGCGAACCGCCCTCCATCGACAAAGGTGAAGTGACCGACAAAGGGTCTATCAACCAACGCGCTGTGCTCAAACACCGCGATGCTTTGGTGCAAGCCATGCACGAAGGCACAGCCCCCAACATCTTGCTGCCTCAGTAAAGGACAACGCACATGGACATTCAAGGACAAGCCGTTTTAGTCACCGGCGGCGCATCGGGCCTCGGTGAAGCCACCGCACGCGAACTGGCACGACTGGGCGCCAAAGTCGCCGTCATCGACGTGAACTTAGAGCTGGCAGAAAAAGTCGCAGCAGAGATTGGCGGTATTGCTTGCCAATGCGACATCACCAACACCGAGAGCGTGCAAGCAGCCTTGGCCAAAGCCACCGCTGCTCACGGCCCTGCACGTATCTTGATGAACATTGCAGGCATTGGCACCGCCAAACGCATCGTGGGCAAAGACGGCAATGCCGCCCCCTTGGAAGACTTTGCACGCGTGGTCAATGTCAACCTTGTGGGCGCTTACAACATCAGCCGTTTGTTTGCCGCTGAATGTGCCAAGTTGCCAGCAGGCTTCGATGGCCAACGCGGCGTGATGATGTTCACCGCATCGGTCGCGGCCTTCGACGGACAAGTGGGCCAACAAGCCTACAGCGCCTCTAAGGGCGGCTTGGTCAGCATGACCTTGCCCATGGCGCGTGACTTGGCGCAACACGGCATTCGCGTGTGCACCATCGCCCCCGGCTTGTTTGCCACACCACTGATGAAGACATTGCCTGAGGCGGTGCAACAGTCATTGGCCGCATCGATTCCCTTTCCTTCGCGCTTGGGTAAACCCGAAGAGTTTGCCCAGCTCGCTTGCCATATCGTGACCAACGACCACTTGAACGGCGAAGTCATTCGCTTGGACGGTGCGCTGCGTATGGCACCGCGTTAAACCGATCACCCTTCACTCAACTCACCACAACCATAGCTAGGAGACAAAACCATGAGCAACCGTCGTCAATTCATCCAAACTGCCCTCACGCCCGTCGCGATGGCCGCCATTGCACCTTTCAGTGCTTTTGCACAAAGCGGTGCACTGCCTTTGGAGCAAATCAAAATCATCAACGGCTTCCCCGCGGGCGGCACCGCTGATGTGACCAGCCGCCGTATCGGCGACAAGCTGGGCAACGGCGCGTACAGCAAAAACGCTGGCGTCGTCGAAAACAAAACCGGTGCTGCAGGTCGCATCGCTGTTGAGGCCGTCAAGATTGCTCCCGCCGATGGCGGCACTTTGTTGCTCACGCCTTACTCGATGATGTCGATCTATCCACACATCTACAGCAAGCTCAGCTACGACCCGTTCAAAGACTTCGTGCCTGTTGCGATCGCATCTATGCTGACGCATGGCTTGGCTGTTGGCCCCATGGTGCCCACCTCTGTGAAAAACGTGAAAGACTTTTTGGCTTGGGCCAAAGCCAATCCAAACGATGCCAGCTACGGATCGCCAGCTGCGGGCTCTACCCCTCATTTCTTGGGCGCATTGTTGAGCATCAACACAGGTGTTGAACTCAAGCACATCCCCTACCGCGGTTCTGTGCCTGGTGTCACCGATGTCATTGGCGGCCAGCTCGCCGCCATGATCACCCCACACGGTGATTTCTTAGCCAACCACAAAGCTGGCAAGTTGCGCGTGATCGCCACCTCAGGTGCCAAGCGTTCACCTTTCTTGCCCGATGTGCCAACTTTTGCTGAGCAGGGTTTCCCTGATTTGGTGATTGAGGAGTGGTTCGGTTTCTACGCGCCCGCCAAAACACCCGCCAACGCCGTGGCTGCTGCCAATGCCGCCATCAACGCTGCATTGAAAGACAAAGTGGTCATCGACAGCTTGGCACTCTCTGGCTTGGTGCCTGTCGGCGGCACCCCCGAAGACATGGTGCGCGACATGAAGAAGCAATACGACGTGTGGGGCCCACTCGTCAAACGCATTGGCTTCACCGCTGAATCCTGATTGAACTGAAGAGCACGCACATGAACTACCAACCCCGTCTTGAAGATATCCAATTCATTTTGGAGAAGGTGCTTCATGTGCCACAACGCATCGCTGAATTGCCAGCGTATTCGGAAGTCGATGCCGACTTGATCAACCAAGTGCTCGACGAAGCTGGCAAATTTGTTGCCAACGAAATCGCCCCCCTCAATCGCGTAGGCGATGAAGTGGGCGCCCAATTCAACCAAGGGCATGTGACGATGCCGCCTGGTTTCAAAGAAGCGT
>JACCDW010713465.1_pt1 | contig 12911 bp, 5 predicted proteins | sample 7449781 | NCBI WGS metagenome assembly JACCDW01 (sample SAMN15323449, study PRJNA562643) | freshwater metagenome | isolation source: river surface water | place: USA:Blue River Watershed | collected 2017-08-18 | reverse complement strand
TCGACTGCTGGAAACTGTGTAAGACCGGTTGTATTAAATGTCCACTGCCTGTTCCAACCTGATCCGCCCAAACGTGTTAGCGTAATCACGCCACCGTTCTTACCTATAGAAAATGTTGCGGTGTTGGCCGTAGCAGGATTGGGATCGGAATTAGTAGTCAATAAACTTACACTGGTATTTGCCTGTATAGTGTAAGTGCTGCCTACGACTTCAACACCAGCATCTGTATAACTTTCTTCGCCCGGAGTCAGTGTCATCTTACCCTGAGCATTGAGACTGTACTGTATGTCGCTGCCATCGCCGTTGTCTATGTTTAGTTGGAAAGCGTTATTACCTATGGCTGCTGTATTGCCACTGGCAGCGTGAGTAAGTGTATCACCAGCACCACCACCGCCTGATTCGTCAGTGAGATAACTTAGTTGTGTCCAGGTACTTGTTCCATTACCAACTTTAATTTTATTGTTGGTTGTATCATAACCTGGTTCGCCTAATGCCAGTACCGGGTTCGCCGAGTTCCAGTTAGCGGCTGTGTCTCTTCTTAGTTTGATTCTTGTTGTCATTATGTCAGTCCTCTTATGCTGTTCCGCCGTCTAACTCGTCGTGTAGATCGGGATCGTATTGAAAAAATGCGTTGCTGTTGTCGATATAGTATTCAGCATCGCCTTGTTCTAAAGCCTGTGTACCGTTCCAACGATTAGCCAACCAAGTGTAGGTAATACCGTTGATGCCTACATATCTCTGTCCTTCTGTAGGGTTTGGGGGGAAATATAGTGCCATCGTCGCTCCTATCCAATATTTACCGTTATTTTAGTGTCTCAATCGTGCAGTACGCATCCCCAGGTACACCTACATCTGGAAGCGTTCTGGCTATTACTGTTACTCTGTAGATTTTATGAAAACTTTTCTCTGAAATAATAGCTGTTACCGAATCTCCTATTGTACTTAAAGTTTCAGCATTGATAGTAGTCCAGGTAGTATTGTTGGCAGTCAAGGTTTGCTGCCCCCCAAAAATATTCAATGGCTTAGTCAAAACCTGAGTAAAAGCCACTGTTGTTGATGACCCCATTACTGTGGCAGAGGCTTCGGCTAAACTATAATTTATTTCTACATCTAATGTAGAGCCCATACCTGCTACAATACGCACAGATAGGGCATCTGTTGTCATATTAGATCCGCCGACTGCCAGTACCGCAGTGCCGCCGGCTTCGTTAGTAATGCCTAGGTATGCTGTGGTCTGTACAGTTGTGTCTGGAAATGTTAAGTTACCAGTATCACCGAATGTCCAAGTACCAACAGCAGTGGTAAGGTTGATAACACCGTCGGCACCGGATGAAGATGTAGCCGCAACTAAATTGATATCGCCTGCGTCATTATTGACATTGCCGCCTGATGTTATCGTTACAGAACCACCAGGACCGTTGTTAATTGTTGATCCGGCAGTGATAGTTATGCTACCACCGTCACCGGTTACAGTATCACCTGCTCTAATATCAATATTGCCAGCATCGCCGGTTACAGCATCACCTGCTCTAACATTAAGCATACCACCGTCACCGCTTACTGTATCACTGGCTCTAACATTAAGAACTCCAGCGTTACCAGTTGTGGCAGCACCTGATCTTACTGTTAGATCTCCGCCAACACCTGTTATTGTGTCGCCGGCGTGTACGGTAAGATCACCGCCATCACCTGTTATGGTTTCTCCTGCCTGTACAGTGAGATTCTTACCATTACCAACACCATCGCCATCAATGGTTCCTATGGCCTTAATGCTGCCAGGCACTGTTAAATGACCATTTCGATCAAATGTCCATGTGCGTTTAGTGCCGGTGAAATTACCTTCGAAATCAGTACTTAATTCAATGTTGTAAGCACCTACATCAAGTTTTGTAAGTGTTTGCCCGTCAACAGCATCGTAGTTTGTCAATGATAAAAGTGCGGCACCAGGCGTACCGTCGTTATTTCGATTATTGTGAACAGCTATTTCTAAACCGTTGCCCACTCTCTCATTAATATTGCCAGGTATAGTTAAGTTGCCCGATTGAGTAAAATTCCACTTATTCGAGCCAACTGTTAATCTAGTACCATTGTAGACAAGAGCATAATCTGGTGTATAGAATCTGTAAGGAATAGTTATATCAATATTTGCCCAGGCTGATCCGTCGGTTAAGTCTACTATAAATGCTCGATCGCCATCACCTTGTTCTACTATCTCTGTAATTTCTTTAACACCGTTCAACAGTGGTCCACTTACATACCAACCTACGGTTACTGTGGCTATAAGAGGATTGGAGTATGGGCGTGTAACATTATTAGATGAAAAGAGACCAGCTTCGCCGACATAGCCCCATGGAACACAAAGAAATGTATCTGAATATTCTCCTGCTAGGTCATCGCCGATAGTTGTGCTGTTAGGCAATGTTGTATCACCATCCTCACCAAATGTCCATCTGCGTAAGGTTGAATCTGTAAGATTGATATCGATATTGATAGCACCTTCGCTCTTAATATCGCCGGGTAATGTTAGATCGCCATAGGAATCTAAGATCCACTCATGATCAACATCCATGTGGTTTGATATAATATGCACATCATAACCAGATCTAAGATTTAATCCGGTTACTTGGTTGGAAGTAATAAATCCTGGTGGCAGTGTTAAACTACCATCGTCTCCAAATATCCAAGTATTATTATTGTTAGCAATTGATACGCCACCTGATCCGTTTGTAGGGATAGTTATGGTAGCAGTGGCCTCAACTGTCTGACTGGCATTGGTAATCAAAATGCCGTTGATATCATTTATTGTGTCGTTTCTAAATTCAATGTTGCCAGTGTCGGCTCCTAATACCGAATCTCCGTTAATGTCAACTATATCACCGCCTTCGGGCAGTTCAATTTGATTTTGATTGTTAAATCTAATGGCACTGGGATCTATTTCTGTGGGATTGGCATCGACCCAGAGGTTATTATAATTTACATACAGTTTGCCTTCGTCTGTGTTAAACCATAAAGCACCTGTGGTCATTGTTGGTGCTGTAGCAGATGCTGTGTATCTATAGGCAGTTTCTTGTATGCTGCTGTCCCAGAATTCAATAAAGTTTGAAACAGTTAGATTACCATTGTCGTTAAAACTAGCCAACGGTTTGCCGTTGACAGTTAAATTATTTTCACCGTCTAAGCCTAAGGGAATATTATTAAGATAGATAGTATCGTTACTTACATATAAACTCTTCCATTGCTTTGTAGGTGATCCTATATTGGCGCCGTTATCTGTGCTGGGAAGTATATCTCCACCTACGGTTAAATCGCTGGTAACAGTTGTTGCTTGATCGATAGTTATTGATGTGCTGTCAGTAGTACTCATAGTACTACCCGTGAACTCGAATGCCCCTAGATTTAAATTATTGTCATTTAATCCTAATTGAGTATAAAGTTCAGTGAAGTTAGCATTGACTTTTTGGAACGCTGATCGTAGGCTATCGCCTTTTTTATCGTTCGCTGTTGTGCCTACATTAATCGTTTGTTTTGCCATTTATCGCTCCGTTACATCAATGCTGCTATTCTGTTCTTGAAATCTGAAAAATCACTAGAAGCAGCTACAACAGATTTCAACTCGTTCAGCGAAAGATATCCACTTATACCATCCCCAACTGTCAAAGTTCCCTCTACCGTTACCTGTGTGTTAAATGTTGTCTGTACATCAACAACTATACCACTTGAATCATTTGTTGAAATTGTGCTGCCGGCAAACTCAAGCACTGTGTTATAGAACAGTTCTTTGGTTGTCGGATTGTACATCATCGGACCAGTAGCTGTAGCAGTTGAACGAATTGGATTAACATAGAACCCCGCGTCCGGAGCATTTTGTGCAGCTCCGCTGGCATTTAGAACTATACTGCCTGCTGTTTGATTAGAGTAGCCTGCTCTATAACCTATCGCGATAGCATTAGTTCCTTGGTTTAAAATTCCTGATTCGAAACCTATAGCTACGGCCTGGGCGGCCTGATTTTGATATCCTGCTATCCTACCAACTGCTACAGAATAATTACCTTGATTTTGATATCCTGCATCTACTCCTAAGGCCACTGTTCCATCACCTTGATTGGTGTTACCTGCGTTATATCCTATGCTTACAGAATAATTTCCAGCATTGGCTTCGTCTCCCAGCGCGATAGATACTTCATTCGTTCTTAGTATAGATGTGTAAACAGGTCCTACTATACGACCGCCAGTACCGTCTACCAGCATCGTGCTTGTGTCAGAAAATATAGAACCTAATAAATCACCGACAAAATTTCCTGTCAGTGAAGCGGCTAAGTTAATGGTAACATTTCCTGTACCAGAAGATACAGTTAAACCACTGCCTACAGATATACCAGTAACACCGTTGTTAGCTATGGTTAAAGTTTTAGCTACATTATTCAACGACATGTCTATACCACTACCTTCTATCAGTGTTAACACACTAGTAGGTCCTGTAGGTTCTAATCGATCTAAACCTAAGTCTATGAATTTAAAAACATCTTGATTAACGTTAGGAGCAGCATTGCTGATATTAATGGAACCTGTAGTTGCTGTAATAGTGATACCAGAACCCGGATCAGTAGTAAGCTCGGTTACTCCTTCGTTGATTATAGTAACAGATCCATTAGGTGAACTTACACTGATACCTGTTCCTGCCGTTAGAGCAGTTACACCTGTATTTGTAATTGTTATATTACCAGTCGACGATGATACAGAAATAGCACCAGAACCATTAAGTGAAGTTACACCGGTATTAGTAATTAAAACAGTATCAGTAGCAGGGTCAGTGCTGATGGATACGAAAGATCCAGCGAGATTTAAAATGCCTTGATAATCATCTGCTACCACATCACCGTTACCGCTGACTCGAATTGTTTTGAAACTGCTTTCTGAAGGATTTCTTATTAGTTCAGATCCTACTTTTGACCCAGCCGGTAGATTGACAGTGCCATCTGGATTAGCACTAATTTGTGCGTTGCCTAGATATAACGAAGTTGGACCGAGATATAAGTCTCTCCATCTTTTACTAGGACTTCCTAGATCTCTGCCTATATCTACGTCTGGTATTATAGAACTGCTTATTGATCCTAGATCGACTCCTGGACCTCCTATGCTAAGGTATAGTTCAGTGAAGTTTGAATTGATCTTCTGGAAAGCTTCATCTATGGTACTCCAGACTATAGGAGGATTACCTGGGTTTATTGTTTGTTTTGACATTATGTTCTTCCTACTGATACCTGGATCATACCAATTTCTAATTCTGAATCATAGTTTTCTATAGCTTTACCAATTATGGATCCGGCTTTAACATCGCCTTTAGCTGCCATTGCCACTCCTTCTATGTGACTGGTAATCAAAAGATCACCTTTCTTTACGCTACCTATAACTTTAACTGGAACACGACCTTGTAGAGCTATTTGGTTCTTCAAACCTGGACAAGCTCCGTACATAGAATAGGCCGCTGTATTTGAAACAACACCAGCTACTCTTGTGTTTTCTATAATGTTATCAACTGTTACTTCTTTTTCGCCTCCGAAAACCAATACAGTTCCAACTTCATATTCTTTGTCGCCTTCATACCATTCTGCTAAGTCAGCGGCATACGTAGCCTGAAAAGTAGTAGTTGTTCTTGTTGTTCCTCCTGGGGAGTCAGCTAATATCCATTGTCCTGTGATAGTACCTGATGTTGTCGCACTTCCTGTAGTTATTGCTCCACAGGTTAAAGTTCTAGTTCCTATGTTTAGACCACTTGAATCTATAGTAGCGAACGAAATACTCGATGCTTGATTTCTAAATTCATGTGTGTCGTTGTTATAGTTGTTTTTATTAAGGCTAACACCTGCTCCTGCTTGGATAGCTGCGAACGAACTACCGCCACCTCCATTATAACCATACAAATTAGTATAACCACTAGATACACTTACTTGATCAGCCTTTAGTGCTAGATAAGTGCCTGTGCTGGTAGTGTTTGTTTTAAATTCATCTGCTGTAATAATTCGTCCAGCGAAATCTCCGTTAGCATCTCTACGTACAAGAGTGCTGGCTATCACACCAACAGCATCATCAATCAACGAATAGTGGCCGTCTGCTGTAAAATTGCCGGCTCCGGAATTCGTTCTCTTAATATATCCGGTGCCTCCGGAGAATTGATTTTTCTTGATTGCGCCGCCTACATCTACAACATTGTCAAAACTTACCGATGTAGGTGTAGCGGCTGTAGCAGGATTATTATTGCCTATAACGGTGTTAGATGCCAAGTTAGGCAGTTTACTTAAAGTGATACCAGCATCTTTTATCTGCGCCCAACCATTCGTAGTAGAAAATTGAGCAGAATCAAAACTGACGATTCCTTTATCTGCTTGGGTTATTCCGACAGCAGATGACCTAGTACCAGCATCACTCAACGATAATTTAGATTGAACTATCGCGGCAGAAGAATTGATATCAGCATTGACGATAGAATCAGCGGCGATATCTGTTCTGATTACGTTTGTAGAACTGTCACCTATCTGTATATCAAATAAAACATCTCCGACCGGTTCCACATTTATAATCGAGTTAGCTTCTCCAGAAAACGCTGCTAGCTGACCCGATCTTACATTGAGGAAATCAAATAGAGCGTTTCCGTTGCTGTCTTTTAAGTTATCTATATTAATGTCTTGTAATCTAGCAGCATCAGTTGTCAGTATAGGAGTTCCAACATTTAATATCCTATTGCTATCTAGGTTCATGTTACCTCTCATAGATAGCTGACCAGACAGCGCCATAAAACCACCTGTGTTAACAGGAATCAAATTATTTTCTAAAACATTAGTACCGCCATGGGTAACACCTAACCTTCTATCTATGTAGCCTCTAACTGCTCCTTCGGTTGGAACAGCGTCATTGCCTGCGTCAGCCATTGAATCGTCAACTGAGAATTCAGCGATAGTAGATCCTCTTTTGAAACCTAATCCATCTAGCTGAGATAATGCGATCGATGCTGCGAAAGTTACTGTTCCTGTACCTTGGTCTACTTTGAAAAAAGGACCAACAGCAAAGTTACCATATTGGTCAGTTGTTACAAAGAAGCATCTACCTACGTCTCTTTCCTGTACCTGAGCCCTTGTTACAGGAACTCCTTCCGCATCGTAGTCTGTTACATATAATGGAACAGTGTTGAAATCATTAACTGCCTGACCGAATATTTCAGCAGGATAGTTTGTATCGGCATATCCGCCTGTACCTATTTCCAAGAAGTCGTGCGATGTGACTCTAACCAATGCGATTCTAATAGTAAGAGTTCCAACAGCTTTCGCACTAGGTACCGAAACACCACTTTTCAGAAGAATAGGATTAGCAAAATTAATAGGACTTATATCAAAAGGTATATTTACAGTGATCAGAGAATACAAAGCTCCTGCAGGATTGGCACTATAACCTGTAATTAGATATTCTGTGCCTTCGAATATAAAAACAGTGCCAACTACTCTTTGTTCTTCTAAAGCAGGCAGATCTAATATAGCAATTGTTGTCTGTCCCTGGTCGCCTATCATCCTAGCATATCTTACACTGCTGCCAGTGGTCAAAGCTGCTACTTCCAACCCTTCAACGTCAAATATCACAGTTCCGTCAATGTTACCACCGGAATTAGCTATGATGATACTTGTGGCTGATGCCACAGTCAAAATGTATGGATCAGTACCTAGGTTTCCAGTAGTGACATCAGAAATGGTACCTCCAGCACCTACCGAACCGACAGTAGCATTGGCATAGGTAACTGATGTAGTAGTACATGATAAAACAGTGGCAGCAGCATTATTAAAACCTACCGTGGCTATACCTGCTACATTTATTGTTTGACCGATATTAAATGGAGGCCTTGACTTTTGAGCGAATGTTAATGTTGCTACACCGCTGGCTCCAGTAACTCCAGTAATATTGATACTGCTTCTACTGTATAATCTCATTCCGGGAAGCATGCCTTGAGTAGTTGCCAGTCCTGTAATTGTAGTACCTGTCAAAGATGCTCCCAGTCCGATCTGGGTCGCTTTTAACGGAGGAGTAGCAGATATCTTGAAAGAATTTAATCCCAGATCTCTTGATAGTACCCAGAAATTATCTTCAGAGTCCCAATTACTCGGAAGCGATCCACCTGTGTCAGGAGAGAATCTTATTTGTGTTCCTGCGGCCAATCCGTGACTTGCTCTTGTAACTACGGCAGCACTGGCAGCAGTTACAGTACAACTTAACAAACTTTCTCTAAAAGGCTGGGCGGGATATACATTAAGTAATGTGTAAGTATAATTTTCTCGTAATTGTGTTAGTGCTAGACCAAAAGTTTTCAAAGTTCCTGATCCTGCGTAGGCCGGTCCAGCCGATAAATCTAATACACTACCTCCCCTAGTCGAGGAAACTTTCAGAGTAGTAGGGGATGGAACATCTACCACATAATATATTTCCCCTTCATTAGCTGGAGAACTTGAAATAGGAGTAATTGCGGACGGATAAGTAACTCCAGTTTCTTTTAGGAATTTGACTGTGTAGTCGACTTCCTGTCTGTGGGGTATATCAGTAGTGATCAAACCAGTTGACAGATTTATGCCAGTGATAGTGTAAGTTTCTTTATCATAGGTAGCATCGTAATCTATGAAATCTAAAACTCTATACACAAACACACCGTCCCTAAGCACCAGCGCAGTACTTGGTCTGGTCGCAACGTCCACTACATTTCCGGTTAATACAACGAAAGAATTATTCCTAATAGTAACTCTAGTTCCGTGAGGTATTGCTTGATCTAAACCGCCTGCCGAAGAAATGGTTAATCTAGCTCTTTTAGTGGCAAGATCATCTATTACTGTGGAGCTAACTGCGTATCTTACTATTTGATTGTTATGATTTACCTCCAGCTCAGAACCATTTAGAGGGAAGTAATCGTCGTAATTTACATACAATATAGTGCCTGACTTGGCATTAATTGTGCTCGCTGTTAGCGCATATACTGTAGCACCCTGAGCCAGATTGTGATATAAACCTGCCGGTGTTGGAACTTCTAGAGGATCACTGGCTTCCGCAACTAAACCATAGTTACCGTGAGAACTTGAACCGCCAATGGATCTTATTTGACCACCCGATATAGCATAATAACTGATATGGCAGTAATATGTAAACATAGATACTGCTTCTGTCAATCCACCGTTGGCTACTACTAAACCATATCCTAGATCGTTGACTTGTGTGAAGTCGTTCGATAACATAGATCTGTTACCAGGCATTAATACTTCGAAAATTCTCTGTACGCTATGAACACCGGAACCTGTTGATGATATAGTTACCGGAGACAAATTAGAAGGATCATCAGTTACTTTAAAACTTAACGGTCCAAACCCATCTAATAATACGTAATAATCTTTGTTTACAACTAACCCAACAGGCAATGTGCCGGTAGTACTAAATCTTACAAGTGCTCCAGGTTGTAATTCATTATCAACCACACTCGTAATAGTAGCAGCTCCTGGAGCTCCTGTTATAGTACAAGTGACGGGTGCAAAACCACCAGTAAACGGTGTCACTTCATCTAGAATGAATTGTGCTGTACTGTATGTGGGATCTGCTATTCCATAATTGTAATTACGTACATAATTGATTCTATATACGATATCGCTTACGATAAAACTACATGGTGTATTAGGAATTCTAAGCAGACCAGAAACTTCTAATAGAGTACTTGATGGTCTTGCTGTGATTCTAAATCTTTGGTTACCTGTGAAACCGTCGACAAATAGTCCGCCTGCGAATGTTTTTCTTCCTGTGCTCTTAGAGAACGAAGCAGATTCTTGGCAGTAAGGTGACTTAGTTAATATCTGTCCTTCTGGATCGAGGACCATCATAAATCCGCCATGTCCTTGGCAGGTTATAGCTCTGATAATATCTGCGTCATTACAGAGAAACACATCCATCTTGTCATTATCTTTAGGATAATTAGCTGCTCCACTATTTGTGAACACATCAATGATACAATTAGTCAAAGCAGTTATGACTGTGTCTGTACCTGATTCAGATACGTAAGCTTGATCTACAAGTTGATCTACCAACGGAGATAATGTATTTGTAGGACTAGTTATATTAAACTGTTGACCATCTTCGGTGTAAAGAACATTTATCTGAGTATTGTCTATTACATCCTGTAAAATTATGTTGATTCTTTGTATGGCAAGAGTAGTTTCGGCTAATTGATCAGTTACAGCAATATACCCGCTAGAACTTGTAAGATATTTCAACGCTGCTGAAACGGTTCTAGCATATCCGCCATATTTTATATCAAATACCATAGCATCGATAATAAGACCAACGTCTCTCTTGCAGAGATCTTGATTATACTCAAAGTCTGCGAAGGTACCTATGTTATTGACTATCTGATAATTAATCCAACCAATTACTTGAGATTTAACGAATTCTCTATTAAGATCTATTAATTCTGCTGCAGATTTTCTATTTCCTCTGTTGTTAATAACAGGATAAATCGGTATAGTAGGATCACTTAGATAATGGTAACCATAGAGTTGTTCTGCTACTCTGGTACCATCTATAACGGGATCTCTTCTAAAGAATAATGAAGCCCAAGGGCTTGTACTCATACCAGAAAATGGAACGTTAGGAACAGCACCTTTTGGTCTAATGATAGTTCTTCTAAATTCATCTCCGATAATCGCTACGTTCTGTGGAATTCTAAGAGGAAAGTTTTCATCATAAACACCTGCTTCCACGAACACGCATACCTGTGTTCTTTTGGTTACATCACCATAAGAAATTACTTCACCTTCTATGAATGTGCCGGATAATATATCTACATCAAAAATTTCACTGCCTGTGGTTCCTAAGGGATAGGTTACGCCATCTCCAGTTGATAAAGTTCCCTGATGTCCAAGAATTTGTCCTAGTGCTCCGGATGTTTCTCCTCGTAATAATAGCCCTTCTCTAACATCTCTGGTTCTAATCGCTTCCGGAGTTAATGATGAAACATTTCCGGTAAAGTCGGTCCTGAGACCTTCAGTCTCTATGAAAAATCTAGGAAGGTTAACCTGTATGATTGGTGCTAGTGTGAATCCTGATCCCTTGTCTGTTAAAGTGATTCCTTGTATAATACCGCCTACTATATCTGCTCTACCAAAAGCTCCCAGCGCCGCTGTATCGCCTAACTGAGGAAGAATTCTCACAGATACTAATCCGTAGCCAGAACCACCTGATGTAACCTGTACATTATTAATTCTAAATGTTAGATTTACTTTTGCGCCATTTCCGAATTGACTATCTGTAGTAGTGCTAACATTAGATGAACCGGGAAGTCCGGTGCTTAAATAAACACCCGATGTGATAATTTCAAATGTACTGATAGGACCTCTACCAGAACTACCAGGAACAGCATTAACTGTTAAAATTCGAACAGTACATTCTTGAACAGATGTTCCTCCCACAACTGTCAAAATATCCCCAGGATAATAATTGAATCCAGCATCTTCGAAAGAAACGCTGTCTACGCTCATGTTGATTATGAATGAAGCAGGTGTTCCAGCGAACGGAACGCTGTCTATTTTTTTAAGAGTACATTCGCTAGCTCCTGAATTATAAGTAAGGACTTTTTTGTATGGTCCTATTTCTATCGGAGCTTCTAATAATATTTCCTCTGCTTTTTTTAATGCTGCTTCTACAGTCCTATATGCGAAAGGCAAAGCTCTTCCCTGCAATGCTTTTGACACAGCTGTGCCTCTATCGTCACTGCCTGTTGTTGCTACATACAAGTTTACAGCACTACCAAAACCGGAGTTATCAACATATCTTTTGGTCGCTGCTACTAGACCTTCAAATTCAACATCGTCAGCAGGAATAGGATCTCTTGACAAAATTAAAGGACCGGTCATTTTTCCAAATGATATGTCATTTGAGCCTGTTGCTGGATCTATTGCGTCAGTTCCGGCCAAAGAGATTTTGGTATCAACATAGCCTTTATTAGCAGCCATTCTAGAAGGTGCAGCAGCTGGTTCATTATGTTTAACAGTCATTACAGCCTTGGCTGCTGACAGCTCATTTACATCTGCTAGATTCGGCAAGTTTCCGATTATGTACCTAGAGCTTCCACTTTGAGCATTAAGAGGACCGCCAAGATTAGGTGCTTGGTCTCCCGATATATCTGACAATAGGTTTGTTAGGACGATATTGTTACCGTCGAATGTTACATCTATTCCCGATCCTGCTGTTAGTCTTCTGAAATTTAATCCGTCTGTGGTTTGATTTACAGCAACTAGAGCGTTTTCTTGTCCTACGTAATTTGCTGGTGTGTCATCTAGACCAACGAATGAAAGTCTATCTCCTAGACCTAGGGAGCTGTATAATTCTCTAAAATTGTCATTTACTTTGCGGAACGAATCGCGTATGCTGTCCCCGGTACCGTCGTTACCTATAGTACCAATATCTATTACTTTACGTGCCATATGAGGTCCTTAAATTAAGGTTTATCCAATATTTATTCAAATATTTTATAAGCCTAATGTAAATATCATATGTTCTTGAAAACATATATCGCCGAATCTAAGCATCAAAGAACAAGTAAATTAGGTGTTGTTCACGACTATATTAGGAAAAAAACTTTAGCTGTGTTGCGCTGTGATAACTGCGATGAAATTTTTGAAAGACCTCTCAAAAAAATGCAGAAAAAGAGATTGAACAACAATTTCTTTCATTGTTGTTCAAATTGTGATTATAAGAAATTCGCTCAGAGAAAGGGTGTAGAGCGAAAGAAAATCTGGGACCTGCCTGCTAGTCTAGATTGGCCTGTTTCTAAATTCTAAAACTTTCTCCGCAACCGCAGCGATCGCGCTCGTTAGGATTCACGAAATCAAACCCTTCATTTA
>JACCDW011929567.1_pt1 | contig 12915 bp, 13 predicted proteins | sample 7449781 | NCBI WGS metagenome assembly JACCDW01 (sample SAMN15323449, study PRJNA562643) | freshwater metagenome | isolation source: river surface water | place: USA:Blue River Watershed | collected 2017-08-18 | reverse complement strand
TCCTGATCACCATGCCTATGTAGCAAAAGAGTTCCTAGATTTCGTTGGGAAAGTTCTAACCGTGGTCGATGTAGAATTCAGGCATCCCGTCAGTCCTTTTCTAGCGCGAGCCAAAGACAAGAGGATCGCGCTGATCGCCAAGTACCTGGATGAATTGATTGAACACCGGGAAGGGCAGGAGCTTTATTATGCCGCCCGTAAAAACTTCGCTTCGGCCGAGTTGGTCATAGAGTCCGCCCGACTTGCCCTGATCGAAAACAGAATCTCTGATGAAGAATTGCGTACATTCCTCGTTAAAGTTGCAGCAGCAGCGAAAGTTATCGAGGAAATTCTATCCTCGCCTGAGCGACCTAAATCACTCTGATAGATATTCTCTCCGACCAAAACCGGGTCTAATAAAAGGAATTTCCGTAAGCCTATTAACGAAATCCCGGGCCCTTGTTGATCCGTAAAATAGCTAACAATGCTTACAGCAGGAAGACAACGCATACGCATCAATCTTATGAGGTGAGGATCGGTGCCGGTGATCAGGAAAAACGGAACGCGATCATCGACCGTTTTGCTGATTTGAACGTCTAGACCCGACCAAGAATGCATGCTGTTCATCGGCACGCCCATTGGAATCACAAGTATAGATTGATACCGGAACGGTTCGTGAGCGCACACAAGATAGAGGATCGGAATAACAGATTGCACGTAGTATAAACTATGTCTGACGATCAATAAATTTTTTTTTGCAAATAACCTTTGCAGGAATTTGACCTGAAAAGTAATGACAATTTCAAATGAAAATCAGCATTGGCTGAACGAATGGCAAGTTCAGTATGGCCGAGCGCCACGAGTCTTGCATATTGGAAATATAGCAAATAATGCATATAACAACGCAAAGCTCTTGAATGAGGTTGGATTAGATTGCGATGTAATTTGTTACGACTACTATCACATCATGGGATGTCCAGAGTGGGAGGATGCAGACATCTCGAAAAATCATGGCGACCAATTCAAACCCGATTGGGTAGCTGCTGGGATAAAAGACTTTAGACGTCCACGCTGGTTTGCGCAGGGACCGGCTCAAAATTGTATTGAATATCTTTATGCTAAGCGAAAAGGGAGAATTTCTGAAGCGAATAGACAATGGATCCAATTATCGTTATTGAATAGAAGCGCCTTGATGCCCGATATAGGGATATGGGAAAAAGTATCCTTTCATCTAGTTTGTTTGCGACGCAATTTGAGAACAATCTGGCAAACATACAAATACCTAGTGACTGGGCAAGGCGTAGTTTCGAAAATTGCGGCCAGTTGTGATAACGGGCGGATCTCCATCTCATTTCGTCGTGAAATACTACGAATATCGCTCGCTTTAGCCTTTCTTTCGGTCGCGCTGGTCTCCAGGATCGGCGCATATCCATTCTTACGCATGATACGTTTTTATGAGCGTTACCCGCCTTCCTTTAACTCTAGATGTAAACAGCTAATAAATCTTTTTACAAATGCATTTCCGTCGCGGACTGATCAGCTCAGTATGACTGATTTAGAAAGCTATCACTCGAGTATTGATCAATGGCGGAAACTTTTCGAGTGTTACGATTTAGTGCAGGCTTATGCGACGGACCCCATTTTACCGCTGTTGACAGGGCATCCTTACGTGGCATTTGAGCACGGAACAATTCGAAATATTCCTTATGAAGCCACTACCCAAGGACGTTTATGCGCATTGAGTTATAGGCTTTCGAATTGGGTTGTAATAACAAATGCTGACAATATGGCATCAGCGAGGCGTATCAATATAAAAAACTTTACATTTGTGCCACATCCAATAACTGAGATTGAAATAGACGATTTGAGCAGTGGACTATCCTTACGCAAGGATATCGAAAAAAAATTAAATTCAAGTTTCCTTGTCTTTCACCCAGCGAGACAACATTGGTCCGAAAATCGGCATCCAGATTGGGAAAAGGGTAACGATATCTTTCTAGAAGGTTTCGCACGCTTCATACGAAAGATAGAGGGTCGGGCTGCGGCGGTGCTTGTTGAGTGGGGTGCTTCTGTTGCGGAAAGTAAGAAATTGATTAGGACTCTAGGCATTGAAAGCAATATCCTATGGGTTCCCCTTATGCCTCATAGGAAAATGATGCAGTACATTCAAGCGTGTGATTTGGTAGCAGATCAATTCTTTCTAGGTGCTTTTGGTAGTATCTTGCCTAAAGCACTCTTATGCGGTCGTGTCTCTTTGATCTATCTGGACCCTGAAGTTCATCGAGAGTGCTTTGACGAAATGCCTCCTATATTGAATGCGAAGACATCAGATGATGTATTTTCTCAGCTTTCCTTTGCGTTCGCAAATAAAAAGAAGATAGAGGAGATCGGGCTGCTGGGAAAGCAATGGTATCAACGTCATCATTCAAACGACGTTATTGCTAGTAAATTGATAAATATTTATTCGCGTGTCCTATAGAAGTCCTTTTAGTTTTCAGATTCAACTTATGCAGACGTTTGCATTTACAGTTCTGAACAGCATTATCTTTGCATCTATACCAGTCTTGTGGATTGGAAGACTGATAATAATCGGGTTTATGCGAATGTTGAGAGTAAGGCCAATTTCTATATGGACGGGTGCTCCGATTATATGTATGGAAAAAAACTGCAAGGCAGAGAGGATGCTCGGTTTCAACTCCCGATCTCTGGTTAGATCTAGTTATTACATTACTGATAATTTTGATTTTAATCTTTCACGATTGACTAGAGGTAATAAACTTCTCTCGTTAGGATTAGCTTACTTTTCTCTAATAGTAACCTGCACTCTTGCCAAACAGGTTCATTCTTATGTTGATGGGGGGATCCTTCCTTCTCTAAATCGACGTGCTTTTAACAGATTGGAATTTTTTGTATATCGCTTCTTAGGAATTCGTCTATTTATTTGGACTTATGGCGCAGACGTCCGTACGCGAGATAAAACGATACGTCTGGGCAGTCCAAACTGTTGTACAGACTGCACGAGAATCGGTGTGGCGTGTATTTGCGACACTGCACAATGGAAAAAGAATTACGTTGCATTATATAAGACAGCTAAGGCAATATTCTCTATGGGGGATATGATTGAGTACACCCCAGGCAGTCGGAACGACCTTTTTTTCTGGCCAATTGATCTTGCAGCCCAGAGTGGGAGTCGTTATCAGCCAGCTTTCCCATCCGTGGATATGAGTCGACCGCTACTCATCGTTCACGCTCCAAATCATCAGGAATTCAAGGGAACTCGCTACCTCGAGACGGCGGTAGCTGAGTTACAAGATGAAGGGGTACCTATTGCGCTAAAGTTGGTTCAGAAGTTGTCCAACCAAGATGCTTTGGCGATTTACCGCACAGCAGATGTTATTTTTGATCAATGCCTGATTGGTTTTCATGGGTACCTTGCATTAGAGGCTATGGCATTGGGTAAGCCGGTGATGTGCTTTATCAGAAAACCGGATGAGTATTTGTTGCATCCGGAGCAATGTCCAATAATTAACACCCACGTCATGACGCTGAAGGAAGACCTTCGCAGGCTCGTGGCGCGACGGGAGGAGTTGGCTGAAATCGGCCGTCGCGGGCGCATCTATGTCGAAAAGTATTTCTCGCTCGAGGCTTTCGCAGGACGCTTGGAGCGGACGTATAGGGAATTGGGGGTGGCTGTATGACGGTATTGGTGATCGGCAGCGGCGGCTACATGGGACGCCACTTGATGGCCGGATTAGCCGCAGAAAAATTACCTGCTTTTGGATCAAGTTCGTCCGATGGTACTGGCATTCATCCCGGGAGTGGTCTTCTGCCAGAGGGTTTTGTGGTGCCCGCAGGCACATCGACGATAGTCTACATGGCGCAGTCGCCTAGATATCGGGACCGGACCCATGCAGACCATATTCTATCGGTTAATGTAGTTTCTGCTGTGCGGGCGGCAATGAGCGGGCGAAAGGCTGGTATCCAGAGGTTCATATACCTTTCCACTGGTACTGTGTATGCCCACTCCTTTAATCCCCTCAAAGAAAAGGATTCCGTCCTCGGATGCGATTGGTACCGTCTAAGCAAAATCCAAGGTGAAGAAGCCCTAAACATGTTTCGCGACGATATGAATGTCCACGTGGTGCGGCCATTTACTGTATATGGGCCACAGCAAACACAGAAACTAATCCCTAATCTCATTTCATCTATAAAGTTCCAGCGTGCCATCACTCTGCAGTTGCGCCAAGATGATTTAAGCGATTCAGATGGGCTACGTCTGTCACTTTGTCATGTAACTGATGCGACAAGCGTTTTGTTGCACTTGATCAAGAAAGGTGGACCAACTTGTTTAAACATAGCTGGTGAAGAGGCGGCCTCGATACGCACCATCGCTAATGTTCTCGGCGAATATCTTGAGCAGCAGCCGATATTTCAGGAAGTTGACAAGTACAGGGATTTTGACCTTATAGCGGATACTGATTTGTTATTCGAAATTTACCCGAAACGATTTTGGTCTTTGCGAGAGGGACTTAAACACGTGGTCGAAAACTCGATTTGACTGCTGCAAATCAGGGACGGAATTCTATGGAATCAACAAGATGTCGGGATTAAATGTGCGTAAAACTGAATTTTCATGATAAGAAATTTTAGCGTGGTTCACTTGCCTACCACCGTGGGAGGTAACCCACAAAGCCTTAGTAGACACTTGCGCGCTTTGGGGATTCAAAGTGAAAGTTGGGCATTAACGCAAAATTATTTTGGCTACGATACCGACAAGATTCTCGCTCCCACAGGAAGTCTACTATTAAGAGAATTAGCAAAAATCATTGCGTTAAGATACGTATTTAAATTCGATATAATTTTTTTCAACTTTGGCACGGGTCTCTACACTCCTTTCTTGATAATTAGCCAGTCTCGATATAAGCACTCAAGAATAAAAAAGTTTCTCGGAAAATGCTATGCGAAATACTCTCACTTGATGGCAACGTTTGAAATATTTTTATTAAATTTTCTTAAGAAGCCTATTTTTATTCAATATCAAGGAGACGACGCAAGACAAAGTGACTTTTGTATTTCTGAGTTCGCAATAACATTTGCAAATCGCGTAGAAGCCGACTACTACAGCAAAGCTTCTGATGAGGCCAAACGTAAACGAATCGAATTTTACTCAAGACACGCAAAGAAGATTTACGCGCTTAATCCTGATCTGCTGCATGTACTCCCGCCAACCGCTGAATTCCTCCCCTATAGCCATATCAGTTTGACGGAATGGTCTCCCGTTTTTAACCAGACCGAGGATAGGCCGTTGCGGATCGGCCATGCCCCTTCCCATAGACTGGTGAAGGGTACTGATTTGATTTTAGAAGCTGTCGATCGGTTGAAAGAAAATGGTTACGAGTTCGAACTTGTTTTAGTTGAAGGTAAGAGCAATAAAGAGGCGAAGGAAATCTACAAGACTATCCACGTCCTTATCGATCAACTGTTTGCCGGCTGGTATGGTGGTTTGGCCGTTGAAGCAATGGCAATGGGGAAACCAGTAGTTGCATATATCAGACCTGACGATCTGCGATTTGTGCCAGTGGCAATGGCATCTGATTTGCCAATAATCCAAGCTCAACCCCAAACTATCTATGAGACATTGGTAAAAATAGCTATCATGCCTAGATTAGAGTTACTTAATTTGGCCATGAAATCGCGTGAATACGTAGAACGGTGGCATGATCCCGTGAATATAGCGCAGCGTATTAAGGTTGATATGAATGTTGCGATTGAGGCAGTTCTATAGTGTGTGGCTTTTTCGGTCATTTCGAGGTTTCGGGGTCTACAAAAGGCGGGCCTTACTTTGACCGTTTACAATATTGTCTAAATACTCTTGGTCATCGAGGCCCTAATGATAACGGGCTTGAAGTTTTCACTGTTAATCAGGGTACGGGCGCTCCAACTGCTTCACTAGCCTTGGGTCATACCCGCCTCTCCATCATCGACCTCTCGCCCGGCGGGCACCAGCCTATGCACTCGGGCGATAAGCGTTTCACAATTGTTTTCAATGGCGAGATATACAACTACCGGGAGATACGCCAGGAGCTAAAAGGGCTTGGCTATACCTTCCAGACAGACTCAGACACCGAAGTGCTGTTAGCCGCTTGGGCTAGCTGGGGTGTAGCCGGTCTTAGGCGCCTTAAAGGCATGTTTGCGTTTGCCGTTTATGACCGCGCCGACCAATCTCTAACCTTGGTACGGGACGCTTTTGGAATTAAGCCTCTTTTTTATCAACAAAAAGCCGACAGTTTTCGCTTTGCGTCTGAGATGCCCGCTTTGCTTTGCCTCGCGGAGAAAAAGCCGGCGGTTAACTTTCAGCAAGCGTACGACTATTTAGTGTTCGGAAGCTACGATAACTCCCGAGAGACCTTTTACCGAGGGGTCAATCACCTTTTGCCTGGGCACTCATTACGCATAGACTTGAGACCGATGCAGATTGGGGCCGCGGAGCGCTGGTGGTGGCCATCAATTCAAGAACGTACTGATTTGAGTTTCGAAGGTGCCGCAGATCAGCTTCGCGAAATGTTCTTGAATAATGTGCGGTTGCACCTACGCAGTGATGTTCCGGTGGGCGCAGCACTTTCCGGAGGCATCGATTCTTCTTCTGTGGTTTGCGCAATGAGGTATTTAGAGCCAGATATGCCAATCAACACATTTAGCTTCGTAGCTCGGGGTTCCAGCTTAGACGAAGAGAAATGGATTGATATTGTCAACAAGCACGTGGCCGCTATCCCTCACAAGGTTGTAGTGCAACCTGACGAACTGGCTAGCGATCTTGCCGACATGATTCGTTCTCAGGGTGAGCCATTTGGCAGCACGAGTATTTATGCACAATACCGCGTTTACAAGGCCGCAAGAGAAGCTGGGATCACTGTGACTCTAGATGGCCAGGGAGCTGATGAAGCGCTTGCGGGCTATCACGGCTATCCTGATCGATACATTCAGAGCTTACTAGACCATGGGCGTTACTTGGAAGCACTTAGGTTTGTCCGCAATTGGTCGAAATGGCCGAATAGGGGTCCCAATTACGCGTTTCTAATGTTGGGTTCTGCAATTATTCCGCCAGCCTTTAGAAGCTTTGCGAGGCGCGTTATTGGTGAAAATCCAGTCCCCAAATGGATAGACCGTACTCAGCTTAAAGCTCTTAATATTAAGACCGCTTGTACAGAGCATTTATCGACGGATCGGGAGGCTAAAGCCCGTCGACTGGTAGAACATCTTCGGTTTGTATTAACAGCAGGTAGTCTTGCCTCCCTTCTGCGACACGGAGATCGTAACTCTATGCGTTGGTCTGTCGAGAGTCGCGTCCCATTCCTCACTATTGAGATGGTGGAATTCCTGTTGAGCTTACCCGAATCATTTCTGTTATCGCCACACGGAGAGACAAAACATATATTTCGTCACGCGATGCGTGGCATAGTGCCAGACATAATCCTTACTCGACGTGATAAAGTTGGATTTGAAACCCCCGAGCGGGCTTGGCTTTCCTCTCCAGCATTAATGAATATTGATTTAGCGTCATCCGGGGGCGCCGCTCTACCTTTTTTGCGGCACTCAGAAGTTAAGAAAACGTTCAAATATACTGAAGATAGAGTCAAGGCTCCAACGTGGCGTCTCTTGAATCTGTATGGATGGATATCAGGGTGCGACGCGAGAGATGAACCTCAAATAGCTGGTTCCGTCTAGCCGTGTGCAAGTAGCCACTTTCTATCGTTACGGCAATTAGAATTTCGATAAGATGGCGCATTAAATTCGTGTATCTCGCGAAGCTTTCGCGTTCCCCGATAGTGGGAGATCAGATCTAAAACATGCAAGCACTTAAAACTGTCGATTTAGATAATTCCGAGAAAGAATCTGTAAACTATCTATTGACAGTTTCAATCGTGAGTCATATGCAACTAGGCTTTGTAAAACACTTACTCGCGGATATCGCAAAGTTTTGTGACCCATCTTTCCTAGAAGTAATAGTTACGATTAATGTACACGAAAAAAAAGACATATTGCCTGAAGATTATCTGTTCAATCTAACGGTGATCCGAAACAGATCGCCCAAGGGATTTGGTGCGAATCATAATTATGCTTTTTCGATAGCAAGAGGAGACTACTTCTGTGTGATAAATCCTGATATTCGTCTAAACGGGGATCCATTTCTTGGCTTGATAAGGGGACTATCAGACAAAAGTGTTGGCGTGATAGCGTCCCTAGTCCTTAGAGAAAATGGATGCTTTGCAGATAGCGCACGAGAATTTCCCTCCATACCTCTCTTGGTTCGCAGAATAGTCTACAAGACTCGCCAGAGCGACTATCTTATCGGATCTCGGCCTATACAGCCGGACTGGATAGCCGGGATGTTTATGTTATTTCCAAGTTCTGTATTCAAAACGCTTGAAGGCTTTGACGAAAGATATTTCCTCTACTGCGAGGATATTGATATTTGTGCTCGGCTTTATCTAAAGGGCTTGAAGTGTGTCTTAGACCCGAGAGTGCGAATTATGCATTTAGAACAGAGAGACAGTCATTATCAACTTAGATATTTAATTTATCATTTATCTAGTATAGTGCGATTTTTCCTGTCGACTGTTTACTGGAAGCTACTCTTTAGAAAATGTTCGTTTAAGCACTAACGCCCTTTAGCCTTTGATAAATATCTAATAGAGATTGTGCGCTGCTTCTAATCGAGAAAGTCCTGATTGCCCAGGTTTGCGCTTGACGACCAAGCGCCAGACGAAGTTGTTTATCTTTTGCCAAGCGTTCTAAGGCATTAGCAATCAAATGAGGATCTGATCGAGGAATAGCTATCCCAGTATATTCGTGGATGATGGCGTCTTGATATGGCGTCTTTATTGCTACTACGCTAGGAACCGAATAATAAGCCGCTTCAAATACAGGACGTCCTGCGGCATCCAAATGGGTTGGGAAGCAGAGGATGTCAAGTTTTGAATAAAGCTCATTTACATCCGCAACGAAGCCAACTAAGCGAACTGATTTCTCCAGGTCATAGTCGCGGATCATTCGCTCTAGATCTCGACGTACATGTCGTGCTAAGCCGAGTGTGCATATGGCCCAGGCACCTACACCGGTTAAATCTCGAATTTCATTGCCCGCAACAATACACTCAATTGCAACACCACGAGACTTTAAGATCCGCATCGCCTCGATTAGCTCATAAATACCTTTGTGAGCAACTAAAGCTCCCACGAAGCCAACGAGGATAGGCGAATTTAAGCTTCTGGGAATTTTCTTTTCGGAGAGCTGGTTGATGTCGACGCACAAGCCGTTGTGTATAACCTTGACACATATGTCACGACCTAAGGTATTAGCAACGGTTTGATCAATTGGAACTACAGCGTTGGCATATTTCGCCAACATGCAATTGATTATTCTGGTACGCAAGCTATCCGGATGTGGGCATTGCAGAGAGCGCACATGCACAACCATCGGTATCTTTTTTAATTTTTTTGCTACGACTGCAAGGGGCAATAAAGTTATCTCATTGACGTGCAAAACATCAAATTGCATCTTCCGTAGACGCCATAGCCCGCGCAATGAACCTGGCAAGAAAAATAACTCACGCAAAAGGATTACCCAGCGTATGCGACGATAGTGACCGTAGCGCGTATTATCGAACTGGCTTAGGCCCCGTACGGTAACAACTTCCATGCCGTTATCAAAAAAAGCTTTTGCCGCACTACCTTCGGGAGTCAATACAGTGCCCCTAAGCCCAGATTGGCGCATCGCCTTGAAGAGCTCGATGAGACTTATTGACGCCCCTCCGTGGGCACCTGATGGATGAAGATAGAGAATGTGCAAGGATCAAATCCTTAATTAAGTAAATTAAGTTTGCGTTGCGATAAACGAATGATTTAAGGTTTATGTTAACAAGTAGAGCAGATTGGAGCTTGCTTCATATTTCTTCGGAACAAAGCGAGTAATTTATTTGAGGATAACTTACGATATTCAGAGTTAAAAGTTACGAATCTCAGTACCGAAGCTTAGGCACTGCCGAGGGATCTTTTAAGTTAAGTAGCCGGGCGCTATATCTTGTTCAGTTGAGTCTTGACGGGGGCGCAAGAACTTCTTGAATTGCCTCAACTAGCCCATTTCGGAGCTCCCACAGGGTCTTGGGCTTTTGATTTTAGGGACAGATCAGTAATCCCCCCTGCTGTATTTCAAAGTGCGGCGGCGCATTCAAGCAGGCCGGGGTGGTCGGAGTTCATCTCAGTCCTAATATTGAGAGTTAGAGATTCAGAGGTCTAGTCTTTCGAGTTGAATTCTTGATTTGCTGATGTAACGGATCACTGTATCTGGTTTTTCCCAGCCTCCTAGCACCATGAGCTGTGGGAGGCTGATGCCTTTATTAGTCCAATCTTGTGCCGCGCCAACTCGCAAGGAGTGGCCACTGACATTGCGAGAGATCGATTTTGGCAGTTGGGCTTTTTCAGCGAGTTTTTTTAAGATTCTGCTCACCTGCCCTGATCCGAGACTGGGTGAGACACTTTTTATCGATAGCGCTCTCAATATAAATCCATTATCTGCATTAATCGCTCTTCTCCACCTGGCGATTTCTCGCTGCGTCTGTCCTGATATCGGCAGCCATCTCCCCCTTCCCTCCTGGTCGACCTTACTCTTTCTGAGGTAAATTCCTGCGTTTGATTGAGAGTGCTCGATATCCTCAAACCTCAGTGATACCAGCTCAGAGCGTCTTGCCATGGTGTCGTAGGCGAGCATTAGTAAAACCTTATCACGCAATGCTCTTAGTCGCTCCGCGGGCCCTCCCGATGAGCAGGCATGGATCATTTTTTCCAAGATTTCTTTGTTAATGGGTTGCGCTTGCTTGCAGGCTCGGCCAAGTTTGCGATGCATCTTTCGGGTGGCTAACTTTACGCAGCCAGTCTTGGTGGGGTCAGGTAGCTCCAGGAGCCTGTGAACGGAGCCGATAGAAGTGATCTTTCTGCGGATACTTGCTGATGCAAGTTCCTGCTCAGTTACCTTGTCGATAAACTCGGCCACAGTCCCAGACTTCGCGGGAAGCGCTTTTGCTCCGAGCTTTTCGCAGAAACGAATAAATTCCTCAAAGTCCGCCCGAAAGGCTCGAAGGGTATTTGGGGCGTAGGCGCCATCGATTAGAGCTAAAAGCTCTGTTAGTTTTTTACCCGCTGAGTTAGTATGATCCACAGGAATTCCATAATTATTCTATTTGGATCATTATAGATGCAAAATGCATTTATCACAAGTGCTCAGATTCGGGCTGCTAGGGCGCTACTCCGTTGGAGCTCGCAGGAACTCTCTGAGGCAAGCGGAATAGGGACAGCCACGATTAAGCGTATGGAGGTCATGGAGGGGGTGCCTTCTGGGAACGTCAGGACCCTTTATGCGATCCAGATCGCCCTAGAGAAGGCAGGTGTCGAGTTTATTGGTAGCCCAGTGGACGCGCCCGGGGTACGTCTCAGATCTGGGGGTAAATAGCGGATGGCAGATAGCCCCAAAAAAACGGACTGCAATTCTTTAACCGATATTCCCAGCGCCCCGTCGATCGGTGAGCTGCTCGGGGTCACGCCTATCCTGCCTGGTGAGTCGTAGGCAAGTTATACGGCAGGACTTAATGCCGTGATCGAGGAGTTAGATGCCAAGACCACCTTGCAGGTCTATCTGGCAGAAAAGATCTACGACTGCCTCTGGTGGATCCGCAGGTACGAGGACCAGAAGCGCATAACGATTATTGTCGAGATGGCGTACCAGATGAAGCAGGGCTTCAGCCAAGAACACACTCAAAAGGAAGTTGATGTCCGAGAGGCACTACTTCGCGACAAGATTACCTCGGCGGTGATAAAGAACATTATCGAGGCGGGGCACTCCATCGAATCGCTGCGTCGGATGGCGTATTCAAGAAAGCACGAGGAGATCATGCAGCTCGATCAGCAGATCGCGCTTCAAGTGAAGATCCTCGCAAGCTTTCAGGGATCGTATGAGTTGGCGTTTAATCGCAAGCTCAATGTCGAACGCCTCATGCTTCAAAATGCGCTCATGCGCAGAGACCTCGGTGCGATCGATGAGGTAATCGATGATTCTCTTAAAGAGACTGCTGCGTCAAAGGGAACGACAGGTGGTAAGCCCAAGGCAGCGCGCCGCAAATAGGGCAAACGCCCGCAAGTCCACCGGCCCCAGAACCAGCTGGGGTAAGTCCCGGTCTTCTCTAAATTCCACCAAGCACGCGCTCACCCAGAGAATTAACGCCTCGCCCTGGGGCGAGCATATAAAAACAATCAGTGATCTCCTGTTAGTCGATGGAATCGATCCCACGAAGGCGTTTGAGCTTGCCAAGAAGATTCTAGACTTTGAGCGCAACATAGAGCATCAACGCAAACGATTTCTGGAGATCAAAGAGGGTAATGGGCTGCAGTATGAGACCCCGATCGGGGAGCTCACGAACGTCTATCTTGCGCACGCCTTAGACCAAGCAAGCGCAAGCAAAAAGCCCATTTTTGACGAGAAGCTTGATAAAGAGATCGCGAAGTTTTTGAGAATCCTTGCGACCAAAGAGGTGAGGGACGCCAAGCGAGAGGCCGAAAGAGATGTTCGCAATGCCGATCGTCACTATCGGCGCTCAGCCAACCAGCTGATCAAGTGCCTAGAGAGGCTTTTTTAGTTTACAAAACGAAGCCAATTCCCTGGGGTGGGTCGGGGGTGCGGGTACGGTGAGATGGAGTGAGCTGGAGGCAGGGTGGGGGAGAGGGATGCTATTTCCCCTTATCGCCCCTCTTCGCCGTATTTGACAAATGCGATACTTGTAATACAACTATCTCAAATATCACTAAGAGCTCCCTATGGCTATCTCAATTCGTCTTAATCCTGAAATCGAGCAACGGCTCGAACATCTGGCGTCCCAGACAGGGCGAG
>JACCDW010348710.1_pt1 | contig 12915 bp, 11 predicted proteins | sample 7449781 | NCBI WGS metagenome assembly JACCDW01 (sample SAMN15323449, study PRJNA562643) | freshwater metagenome | isolation source: river surface water | place: USA:Blue River Watershed | collected 2017-08-18 | reverse complement strand
GTGATATTAAGGAAGTAGAAGGTTGGACAATTCACATTGCACAAAAATATGGTTGGGGAAGAGCCATTTATCATGAAATATATAATTTGAAAGATTATTATTATAATAGAATAAAAAGAATAAATGAGGGTGACATTGTTGTTGATTTAGGTGCAAATATTGGGGTATTCAATAGATGGGCATACAGTGAAGGTGCATCAAAAGTAATATCATTTGAACCTGATAAAAGATATTTTAAACTCTTATCATTAAATGCGGACCCCAAATCAATATTATTTAATGCTGCAATTAGTGATTCAATTGGTGAATTTGTTTTACATGAAAGCCCACATCTCGGTGGTTCAAGTTTAATTGAATTTAATGATGCCTTAAACAAATATCCTGTAAGAACATACACTTTAGATTATCTGTTCAGTGTTGGGTTGGTGGATAAAATAGATTTTCTAAAAGTAGATATAGAGGGTGCGGAACAACACGCGATGATGGGAATATCAGATGAAAATTTGATGAAAGTGAAAAATATTTCGATGGAATACCATAACGCACAATTTAATTATAATGATGAATTAAGAAGTGAGTTAATCAATAGATTAGTAAAACTTGGTTTTAATTCATATCTTTTATTTTGTGGTAGTGATAATAGTTTACAATTAATATATTTTTGGAGATGAGTTTATTAAATCAAATTGCGAAAAATTTTGGAACAGATAAATGTGATGAAATTCACAATTATTGTAATAAGTATGAAAAATATTTACCATTCAATAGGTACGATACGTTAAAAATTTTTGAAATTGGTGTTTTAAATGGTAAATCATTAAAAACGTGGAAAGAATATTTTTATCGTTCACACATTTTAGGTATCGATATCAATCCCGATTGTAAACAATATGAAGAATCAAGAATATCAGTTGAAATTGGTTCACAAGATGATGGTGCATTTTTATCAAGAATTTGGCAACAATATGGCCCATTTGATATGATATTAGACGATGGTTCACATATGAATGAACACGTTATTTTTTCATTCAAACATCTTTGGGGTAGTGTTAAACCAGGTGGTGTGTATATTATTGAGGATGTTGGTACATCATATTGGGAAGATTATGGTGGCGGAATTGTTAACCCAAATTCATCAATGAACTATTTTAAAAAATTATCCGATGATGTAAATTTTAGAGGTGTATTAAATTTAAACAAGTCAAATGTCCACGCCAGAAGAGAGGATTGGTGTGTTGAAAATATTAATGATGAATGTTATACTGATATAGAATCAATAAATTTCCTTAATGGAATTATTATAATAACAAAAAGATAATGGCTTATAGTTTTGATGAAGATGTTTTTATAATCGGTTGTTGGACCGATTCTAAAGAAAAAGAAGATGTTTTAATTAAATTAATTAATAAATTAAAAAATTTTAAAGTTCCAATTATATTGGCCGGTCATTATCCGGTTGGGCCAGACATTCAAAAATTGGTGGATTATTATATTTTTGATAAAAATAATGATATTCTATTAGAAAAAGACTTCAATGAATATGGTGTAAATAGTGAAAGATGGACTAACACAGACACATATACCATAAGAAACAAAATGGATTTTCATCATGATTATTCAATTTGGATAACATTTAAAAACGCTTTAAGTGTTGCAGAAAGATGGGGTAAAAAATATGTACACTTTTTAGAGTTTGATAACTTACCTGATGAAGTACAATATAGACAATCATTTATGGAGTATGTCAGAAGGTATGATGCTGTTGTTTATGAATACTCGAAAGGTTCGACATCAGAAAGTAATCCTTATTGTGCCACTTATATTTTTTCAATTAATATTTCAACATTTTCACAGATTCTGAACAAAATAAATTCCAAGGAAGAGTTTTTTAAAAATAAACCTAACAGATGGCAATTAGAAAAGGTTTTTTACCAAACATTAAAAAGCACAACAAATAACATATTTGTTAGTAGATATATCCCTAATGATAATGAACTTAACATATTCGCCGCTTGGAACAGGGATGGTATTTTGAGAAATGGTGGTAAGTTCCAAGTTTATTTTGGTGTAGATGAAACAGATGAATTATATATTCATTTCATATCAGGATTTAACAACGAACCAGCAGACAAAGATTATTTGGTTGAAATTAGTTATGATAAAATTAATAAATTTTATAATATAACTAAAGGTTCATATCAACTACTCAAAGTCGGGAAGTATATACAAAATCAAGAATTAAATGTTTATTATTTAGGTGTAAATGTTGTGAAATTAAATTTAAATCAAAGTTTAAGTGAATTCAGAAGAAAAAATTTTATAACACTGAAAAAAAGAGAATCAATCAACAAAACAATAAATATTAATTTCAATGATGGTCCATTTGTTGAAATCTTGGAAGATAATGAATTATTATATGATGTGGAATTTTTTAATAAAACAACACAAAAAGTGGAATTCACAACTACTTTAAAGAGTAACTGTTGGGCGAGAGCAAATAAAAAATACTATATTGATTGGTTAATCAGAATTAAAGGTATTGATAATGATTTTTATAAAGAACATGAGTTTAATGTTGAAAATAAAAGGACACTAATAAGTTTTGAGTCAAAATCTTTGGGTGATACCTTGGCTTTCATACCATATGTTGAAAAATTTAGGTCAGATAAGAAAACAAAAGTCATATGTTCAACTTTCCATAATGATATATTAAAAGACCAATATCCTGAAATTGAATTTGTAAACCCTGGTTCTCGAGTTGATAACATATATAGTTTGTTTAGATTAGGTCTATTTTATAAAAATGGTTCTATTGATAGGGAAATAAACTATGAATCACACAAAACAGACCCAAGAAAAGAACCTTTAATGAAAATTGCGTCCGATATATTAGGATTGGATTATATTGAATTGAAACCCAAATTAAAAAAATTAGGTAAAACAAAAAAGAAACAAATTTCAATTGCCGTACATTCTACAGCACAATGCAAATATTGGAATAATCCTAATGGTTGGCAGGAAGTTGTTGATTATTTGAAATCCAAAGATTATGAAGTTGTTTTGTTATCAAGAGAAGAAGACGGTTATATGGGTAACCCAAATCCAAAAGGAGTAATCCAACATCCCATAGGTTCATTAGAGGGTTTAATTAAAACATTACAAGAATCTGAATTATTCATAGGTATAAGTAGTGGTTTAAGTTGGTTATCTTGGGCTAGTGGTACCCCTACAATAATAATTTCAGGATTTACAGATGTTGATTTAGAACCATTAAACGGTGTATCAAGAGTAATAAACAAAGAAGTTTGTAACAGTTGTTGGTCCAAATATAATTTTGATGCCGGTGATTGGATGTGGTGTCCAGTACATAAAAATACCGATAAACAATTCGAATGTTCTAAAAGTATAACATCATTACAAGTAATTAATGAAATAAATCGTCTATTATTTTAATTTTTTTTAGGTTCAAATACAAATATCTTGGTATTTATATGAGTATAATACTATAGAAACATGAATATATTTGACCCTATTGTCACCGGTTCGTTAACCGTAAGAGGTACAACGACATATCAAGGAAATCAAAATGTAGTTGGTAATTTAACAGTTGATGGAAATATCATCGCTAGCCAGTACATTGTAAGCTCTTCCGTTATTTACGCAACAGAATCTTTTGTGAGTGGTTCACACGATTTCGGTAACTCACTAGATGATTATCATAAATTCACCGGTTCAGTTTATGTTACAGGTGCATTTCAAGTACCTTCATATCCTTCTAATCCAGTAGGTACAGTACCTGGTCAATTATATTTTAATACAGGTGATAGTAATTTATATAGATATAATGGTTCTTCATGGCTTTCAGGTATAGGTGTTGCCGGTACATCAGGAACTTCTGGTACATCAGGTAGTTCAGGTTCTTCAGGAACATCTGGATCAAGTGGAAGTTCAGGTTCAAGTGGTACTAGTGGGTCAAACGGTTCTTCAGGAACTTCAGGTACATCAGGTAGTAGTGGAACAAGTGGAACATCTGGTTCGTCAGGTTCTTCTGGTACATCAGGTAGTTCAGGTTCTTCAGGAACATCTGGATCAAGTGGAAGTTCAGGAACAAGTGGTTCTTCAGGAACTTCAGGTTCTTCAGGTACATCCGGCACTTCAGGAAGTTCAGGAACTTCTGGTACATCAGGTAGTTCAGGTTCAAGTGGTACTTCAGGTTCTTCTGGTAGTAGTGGAACAAGTGGTAGTTCAGGTAGTTCAGGTTCTTCAGGAACATCTGGATCAAGTGGAAGTTCTGGCACATCAGGTTCTAACGGTTCTTCAGGAACTTCAGGAACTTCTGGTTCATCAGGTTCTTCTGGTTCATCAGGAACTTCTGGTTCCTCAGGTTCATCAGGCACTTCAGGTACCTCAGGTTCTTCTGGTACATCAGGTTCTTCAGGTACCTCAGGTTCTAACGGTTCTTCAGGAACTTCTGGTTCTTCTGGTTCATCAGGTAGTTCAGGAACTTCAGGAACATCTGGTTCATCAGGTAGTTCAGGTTCTTCAGGAACTTCGGGTTCATCAGGTAGTTCTGGTACATCCGGTTCTTCTGGTTCATCAGGTACATTAACATTGGTAGGAACAACAGATAATGGTGTTATTACATTAAATGGTTCAGCACCAAATGCAACTGTTGAATCAAATTTAAGATTTGATGGTTCTACATTAAGTGTTACAGGAAGTGGTAGAATAAGTGGTAATTTACAAGTTGATGGTAATTTAACAGCAACACAATACATTGTTTCAAACTCTGTAACTTACATGACTACAAGTTTCCAAAGTGGTTCTTCTGCTTTTGGTAACGATACGGGTGATACTCACGATTTCACTGGTAGTGTGAGAGTAAGTGGTTCACTTAGATTACCTACGGCAAGTGCAACAGGAAATATTACAGGTACTGCAGCAGGTCAAATATTTTATAATACAACAGATACAAATATATACAGATGGAACGGTACCGCATGGTTATCAGGAGCAGGTACATCGGGAACATCAGGTACATCGGGAACTTCGGGTTCATCAGGTTCTTCAGGAACAAGTGGAACCTCAGGTTCATCAGGTTCTTCAGGAACAAGTGGTACTTCAGGTTCTTCGGGTTCTTCTGGTTCATCAGGTACTTCAGGTAGTTCAGGTTCATCCGGTACAAGTGGTACATCTGGTTCTTCAGGTTCTAGTGGTTCTTCAGGAACATCTGGATCAAATGGTAGTAGTGGAACATCTGGTACATCAGGTTCATCAGGTAGCTCAGGCTCATCAGGAACATCAGGTTCTAGTGGTAGTTCAGGTACTTCAGGAAGTTCCGGTACATCTGGATCAAATGGTAGTAGTGGAACATCTGGTACATCTGGAAGTTCAGGTAGTAGTGGAACTTCAGGTTCATCAGGTTCTAGTGGTAGTTCAGGTACTTCAGGAAGTTCTGGTACATCGGGTTCTTCTGGTTCATCAGGAACTTCTGGTTCTTCAGGTTCTAGTGGTACTTCAGGAAGTTCAGGTTCTTCTGGAACGTCTGGTTCGTCTGGTTCATCTGGTTCATCAGGTACTTCAGGAAGTTCAGGTTCTTCTGGAACGTCTGGTTCGTCTGGTTCATCAGGTACTTCAGGTAGTAGTGGAACAAGTGGAACATCTGGTTCGTCTGGTACGTCAGTGTCAGTATCAGGTACAGCAAATACAATAGTTAAATTTACAGGTGCTTCTACTGTTGGAAACTCACAAATAACAGATGATGGTACAACAGTTAATATTCCAGGTAACTTAAAAGTTGTCGGTAACTTAGTTGCACAAACTTATATCGTATCTAACTCTGTAACTTACATGACTACAAGTTTCCAAAGTGGTTCTTCTGCTTTCGGTAATGATTTAGGTGATGTACATGATTTCACAGGTTCAGTTAGAATAACAGGAAGTGCGGCTGTAACAGGAGCGTTTACTGTAGGTGTAGGAGCAAGTGCGGAATTTACTGTTAGTACAACAGGAACTAATAAGGGTAATGCAATGACTGATACCCATAATGTTACAGGTTCATTCTTACACACAGGTTCATTTACAACAACAAATACAGCGGGTACAGCATCATTCAATGTTGGTGTAACGTATGTATCAGGTGGTTTAGGTGTAGGTACAGCAACAACAAACACTGTTGGTTTAATTAGAGCAACAAATGACGTAATTGCGTACTTTAGTTCTGATGAAAGATTAAAGGATAATGTATTTACAATCTCAGGTTCTTTAGATAAATTAATGTCAATACGTGGTGTTGAATTTGATTGGATACCTATGAAAGGTATACATGAAAACGAAGGACACGATATTGGTGTAATTGCTCAAGAAATTGAAAAAGTTTTACCTGAAGTTGTAACAACAAGAGATAACGGATACAAGGCAGTTAAATATGAAAAAATAATTGCATTGTTGATTGAATCAAATAAAGAATTACTTAAGAGAGTTGAAGCTTTAGAAGCTAAAATGAAATAAGTAGGTAATAAAAACCAAAACATAAATCCATCACATTTGAAATACAATGTGATGGATATTTAAAAGTAGAAAATTTAAAAATAGATGCCAGGTTCAATACCTACCACAGGAACAGAAGTCAGTATGGGGAGAATAGCAGCCGCTTTAGGAATCAACCCAAACGCAACAACTCAAACAAGACTAAATGCTGACTTGGGTGTTGGTCGTAATCGTTCTTTATCAAATGTCGCTAGTTTTGCTAGTGGTTCACAAACACCGGAATCTCAAGGTTTCGGAGGATTGAATACACCGAATACATATTAATATTTTAAATTACAATTTTTTTTCTTATATTTTATTATGTATTTGAAATATAAGAATTATCCCTCTAAATACGAATTATACTATATCAAATGGAATGGTATTGGTTTTGATAAAGACAAACTAATAAAATTTATCAGAAGGGTTAAATTTTTAAAAATCACTTCAATTTTTTACAAAGAACATAGAGAAGAATTAAACATATTAAATGAAATTTATAAAACCTATAATGAAAAAACATTAATTGGTTTATTGAATAACGATGAATTAATTTCAAGAAATGGTTTAATTGAAAAATGGGCTAGAATTGGTGCAATAGATATTTTATTAACAAACACATATTCAAGATCAACATATACAGTCATAAGTAATTTACCTCATCAAGATTATCAGTTAGTTCTTAAAAGAATTGAAGAGTTGGTTAAAATTGGTCAGAATTTGACACATCAATCAGATAACATTTCTAAAGATATACCAGGATATGAATAAATCATTTTATAACAATTCAATGTGGGAAGGTTCTAATTTAAAATTATCAATATTAGTACCAACAAGAGACACTGTTTATAGTCATTTTGCTTATTCTTTAACACAATTATATAATACCACAAGAGAAATCGGAATAGATACTTATTTATTTTTTGACTCTAGTACAATTTTATTAAATCAAAGAGAAAGATTATTGGAAAAGGCAAGACAAGTAAAATCTGAATATGTTCTTTGGTTGGATAGTGACATGATGTTTCCATCAACAACCGCCATTCGTCTTTTAAATCATAATAAAGACATAGTTGCTTGTAACTATATGAAACGTACTAATGAAAGAAAAAGTGTTGCATATACCGATTTAAATGATTGGAATAGTTGGTTACCAATGGATATTAAAGATGAATTAGTAGAAGTACAAGGTGTAGGTATGGGTTGTATGTTAATGAAAATGAAGGTATTTGATAATTTACAAAAACCATATTTTGAATTCACATATAAAGAAGACACTCAGGATTTTTTTGGTGAAGATTTCAATTTACAGAAGAAACTAAGAGTAGAGAATTATAAAATATATATCGATACTTTATTAAGTAAAGATATTAAACACATAGGTACTTTCGCTTTTTAATTTTATTTAATTTCAATCATCATATTTCCAAATTGATACTCACCCGCCTCATATTGAGGTATTGATAATCTCAATTTATATAATGAGTAAATGTCATTATCAGTTAACGGTGCGGTTTCATATATATTTACATCAGTCGTATCCACAAGGGTAAATTTAGACCTCAAATCGTATTTGGTATTAGGTTGTTCATTTGATATATAATCTTCAGGAATCTCACCCAAATCAATTTTATCAAAAAACGGTTCAATTTCATAAAGTCTGTTTTTATTTCGTGTTACAAAACCTAAACTAAAAGTTTTATATTTGAAATCATTTTCTAACCAATAATTTATCTCATTAAAGGTATGTATAGGTACACCCCATTTTCTTATAAAGTTTCTATTAGAATTTAATTCAATTTTCATTCTATCCTTTTTATAATCATCACCGAATCTTGATGTTTGTGAAACAAAATGATAAGTAATTGCGGAATCACAAGTCTTTAATTCATAACCTTTAAGTTTTGCCCTGATGAGAAAATCATCATCTTCACAAAAAGCCGGGAAAAAACTAAACCCATCAAAACCACCTACATCTTCAAACATTTTTTTATAACCACTCATAAAGAAGACAGCACCATCATATAGGTTGTTACTATCTTTCCATTGTTGTACATAATTGTTGAATTGATATTTGTCAAAATCATAAAAAGATGAACCTAAATCTAATATCACTTTACCTGGTCTTTTATGTCCTTTGAAAATCGGAGGTTCTATTGTTGTATAAGATAGTAACATATTAGGTTTTAACAATCTCTCAATCGATTCTAAGAATCCTTCACCAATAACCATATCATTATGTATCAAAACCAATTTTTCAGTATCAACTATTTTAATACCCATGTTATATGTGTCAGAAAATGTTAATCTTTCATCATCATGTATGTACGAAAGATAATCATCCTCCAAAGATTCTAACCACTCTTTTGTTCCATCTGAAGAACCACCACTACTAATTACTAAAGGTGCTTCAGGATAAACTTCCCTTAATAATCGATAACATTCTTTAGTTAATTCTAATCTATTTAAAACCGCTAATACAAAACTTATATTCATTATTTTCCAATTATTTCAAATTTAGGACATGGTACAATTAGCTTTCCACCTTTATCTAAAAATTCCTTTTCTCTTTCTGTAAATTCAGATATAAAATGCCAAGGTAAAACTAATAAGTAATCAGGATTCATAGCTCTCACATCATCTTCAGACACTATTGGTATGTTTGTTCCGATAGTTTTATGTCCGTATTTGTAAGGACTTCTTTCCGCTATCGCGTCAATTAATGTACTATCTAAACCAAAGTATTGTAATAATGTATTCCCTTTGGTTGAAGCTCCGTACCCACATATTTTTTTTCCCTTTTTTTTCTCAGTTTTAATAAAATTTACAGTTTGTTCTTTTAAAGATAAAATACCGTTATAAAAAGTTGACCAATAAAATTCTAAATTCTTTTCTAAATGTTTTTCCCATTCATATATTGATTTTAGTCTTATATCACAAACGTCTCTATACGGTCTTGTTGCAAACTTCTTTACATCTGATTTTTCTTTTTTGATATAAACCCTAAAACTACCACCATTAATATCATTTAATTCACAATCCACAATTTTTAATTCAGCCTCTTCCATTAATTTATTTAATGATGTTAATGTCCAATAATACACATGTTCATGACAAATATTGTCAAAGGCCAATTGTTTAATCATTAATGGTGTATAACTCATCTGAATTACAAATAATCCGTCATCATCCATAACTTGTACAACATCTCTTAAAAAATCAATAGGTTCATCCAAGTCATAAAACATTGCAATACATGTTATAACTTTAGCTTTTCTATTTTTAAATTTTGATTTATTGTAATTATCCAAAGTAAAATAATCTTGAATAATTTCATCAGCAACTCTTCTGGCTTCAATTGCAAATGTGTCATCTGCCGGATCAATACCTAATTTATCAACATTTGGTGGTACATAACTTAATAACGTACCATCATTTGAAGCAATATCCAACCATAAATCATTATCATTTAATTTTTGAACCTTTAAAATATTATCAACAATATCTTTCAATTCTTTTTTCATTGTTGTATTAACACCACTACGATACCAATACTTACCAAACATAGACTGAATTGGAGTACAGACTTTGAGTCTTGTTGCATTATATCTTTCATCTAAAACTAACGTCAAGTCATGTTTACCAGCTCTAGCATCCAAATCTTGTTTTATAAAATCTGATACATATAAATCACCTAATGTGAATAGTTCTTTTCTCATAATTCAATTTTTTTAAAATCTTCAATACTAATTGCTTTATCGTCGATTAAGTAATCATAATGAGGTTTACCCATAATTAATGTGTGGTATTTTATACCCCAAGATTTAAGACAGTCAATTGTGACACCATACAAGTTACTATAAACTTTATGTACATCACCTTTAAATTGTGACATACCCCTCGCTGTAAAAATTAAAATGGTGTTTCCATCATCGTACAGTTTATTTACACGATTAATCATTTCCTGTATAGGAACACAATGTTTATATTTGTCAACCCCTAAGTGTTCCACATCTTTATCTCTGTAACAAAGTGTTTCATCTAAATCAAAAGCGTATATTTTAGACATTTTGTAGTAATTGTGTTAATTTATTTTTAATGTTATCTTTAACTATATCGTGAATGTCATCCATCTCTAATTTATTGAAATTATAATGACCACAAATCCTAATTAGTTCTTCTTTATCGGTGAATTTATAATTTTTGGGAACCCATTTAACCCATTTTTTTGATTCATAACAAATATCATAAAATAAATCAATTTCTTTAACTGTCATGAAATCTATATAAGTCTGAGTTTCAATTTGTGCAATTTCAGGACCGATATTCAATGAATGTAACCCGTTGTCAAATCTTATTTTAATTTCATCATCAGATAGATAATCACCATTATGTTCTTTAGTTTTTTTACCAAAAAATTTACATAGACTTATCATTTTTTTCAATTTGTCTAAATCAAATTCTCCAACATTTTTTTGGTTAATTAAATCTAATTTAACACCAGATTGAATACACACATATGTTATTTTACTTACCATATCCCAAGGTAATGTATTATGTATATGTTCAATCATATAATCTAATTCAAGAATTGTAAACGGTCTTATACTTTCTTCAGTACCTATTTCAAATTGTATGTTTTTATTTAGTCCATGAATAAATTTGATTGCGTCTATTGTTGATTTCAAACCATCTTTAAAATCTTTATGTTTAATCCACGGGTCAATGTGTATAATATCAACATTTTCTGAATCTTCTTCGTAAGAAAAAAAATAATCACTGTCACCTTGTAATTCACCAGAGTGGTCCCTTTCTATTATAGTATTCGGAGATAAATTTTTAACATATTTTGTAAATGATTTCGTATTCCAATTGAAAACATAACCACCATTATAATCGATTTGTCTACGGGTTGGTAATAAACCTAATTTATCTGAATTCATTTCCAAAACAGAATCGACGATATTTTTTGACATTGGACATATAAAATATTTTACTTTACACATATTCTACTCCCGTATAAATTTTAAATTGTTCTTTGGCTTGATATGTGAAAATTTCTTTACCAACTTCAGTAAATGGTCTAGCATCAAAAATTATGTTTTTATCTGATATAATTTCGGCTGGGGTTGCATTTATAAAATATTGATTTTCTACACTATTAATATCAGGTATATCTTTTCTCATTACCATAGAAAAATTGATATTAAGTTTAGAAAATGCATATATTATTGAATAAGCAAAACCACCACTACCGATAACATTAATATGGTTCAAATCTTTATCTTTAAAAAAATTATATACCCCAATCCAATCTGTATTGTACCCATATAATTTTTCATCTTTAACTATTACCGTGTTACAAGAACCAATTTTATTCACATCTTCATTATAATCATTCAAATAACCAACAATATTTTTTTTAAATGGCATACTTAAAGCAAAACCAGCAAAAGGTAAAGCCTTTGTACAATAAACAATTCTTTGAATATCATTTGCACTAAAGGATTTATATATGGCATTTATATTGAATTTATTAAATGCCTCATTAAAGAAAGTACACCCATTATTACCTGGATTTTCTGAAAAAGAACCATATAATTGTGTATCTTTATTTATCATAATCATCTAACATTTCTATTGATTTGAACCATAACATTTTACCAAATTTACCATCGTGTAAAGGTGACATATTAAGAAAAATCAATCCTGTTATGAATTTAACCTTTTTCAAATCGTAACCTTTTTCGATTATCCAATTTTCATAGATTAGTTTAAATTTAACTAAATTTTCTGATATTGGGTAGGAATAATTAACAGTATATGACCCTTCAGTATATGTGATTTTATTCTCATCTTTCATTAGGTTATATGGTATTAATAAACCACCATATAATTTTGCTAAATCATAATAAACATCACCTGAATTAACAGAATCACCAAACGAATCCCTCCAATCAATGTAATAAAATTTATTATTTTTTTTATTATAAATTACATTGTCAAATTGTAAGTCCCCATGAAACAGTTCATAAAATGGATTGACATCGAGAACATCGAATTTTCTATTATCGTACAATAGATTTTCTAAACATGGTCTTTTAATTCCATTAATTTCATGTTCTAATGCAGAGTAATCTGTTCCATATTTTTTAACAAATTTTACAAACCTATCTTTTGTTTTACTTATGTAAAATTTTCTGATATCATCAATATTACCTACAGTTATAGTATTAAGGTTCTGTTCGAAAATTTTCAAAAAATTTATGAAAGTTGATAAATCATCTATTTCGTAAAGAGTATTTCCTTCAACCCAATCATAGTACATAAATTTATTCGTGATACCAAAGTTGGGTGGTATTTGATTTTTTAATTTTTGTGCTCTGT
>JACCDW010348311.1_pt1 | contig 12915 bp, 20 predicted proteins | sample 7449781 | NCBI WGS metagenome assembly JACCDW01 (sample SAMN15323449, study PRJNA562643) | freshwater metagenome | isolation source: river surface water | place: USA:Blue River Watershed | collected 2017-08-18 | reverse complement strand
TTTGAGATCTTTGATTAAGTGTTTGAAAGGTTCTTTGTTGATCATAGTAAACATATTTAACCGATAAATATTAGACCGGAGATTACAAATGGATATAGTTCAATTAGATGTTCCCTTGTTTATTCGCTTGTTAGAATTAGCTCGCGAAGATATCAAACAAGATGCTGACATACACGATGTTGCGCAACGAGTTATAGAACTCAGCAAGAACGGGCCTGTGGATATGGCCAGCTACGATGAGATCGTAAGTTTCATGCAGAAACAAGGCAAGTCAGCAGTTAAGGATGAAGACTTTTACAATGACGACATTCGTAGATTTCGACAGATTGTTGACCTAGCAGACAAAGGCGAGCCAACTGAATATTCAAACACTCCCAAAGAAGAATATGCTGCACCAGACGCAGTAACTACAAATGCTGGTGGGGGGCCTAACAAACCCAAACACGTAGATGATATACGTGCTAACAGTTTTAGATTACACGGAAACAACTAATATGTCAGCTAACGGAATATCAACACTATCAACCAAAGAAGCTAGACAACTAGCCAAGTTAGAGCTAGCAGCTGATGATCGAGCTGATACACTTCGTAGATCAGTTTACGATATATCAGAACTGCCATCCAAATACAGCGGCAACACTGTAGTAGATAATCTCAACAGTGGCGGATTGGTCCAAGGTCGCCCTTGGGGCTCATCAGAAACCCCTAACCTGTTATCGGGATTGACCATATGGTATGATGCAGCTTTGGCATCAACTATCAACGGAGGCACATTCTCAGATGGCACTACTGTTACTGCCTTAACCAACAGAGCCACTGGCACAAATGGTGCAGCAGGCAGTGCTGGGAGAGAGCCAACGGTGCAGAACGGTGTAGGCGATACACTCAACGGTTATCCTGTGATTAGATTTGCCACAGCCACTACATACGATAATATTAGATTTACTACCAATGCCTTTGACAATGCCACAGGATGGACTGTGGTTATGTTGGCCAAAACGGTTATCACCGGAGGATTTAACCCTACTCCGTTTATGATAACCAACTCTGCACAAAGCAGTGTAACTGGCCTTAGATATTTTGGTGGTTCAGCCTTCAGCTTTACTACCCCCGTAGGATCAGCTTCGGTAGCCAGCAATATAGATCCAGACGGCACTTGGAAAATTATCACTGCCCGATATGACAGCACAGCAGCCGTGGCCAGCAGATGCACATTTAGATGGGGCAAGACAAACATAACAGTGACCAACGGTGGAACACCACCAAGCGGAACTGTTCCAGATACAGCAACCTATGTTGAAACTATGAGTGCATTTGACGGCGACCTTGCCGAACAGTTGGCCTACAACCGTGCCCTAACAGACGCAGAGATTATCGCTCTAGAAGACTACCTCAGCTCAAAGTGGGGAGTATAATCCGTGGGCATTCGTAATCCCAATACAACCAACTACGTCCACAACGACGAACCTAATCTATACGATTTACATAAGGCCATGGAGTATGATTCTGAAGGTCGTCCTGTTCTGCGAGTCAGAGATAGTCAAGCAGGCTATACCAGCAAGAATAGAATCAAGATATCAAACTATCAAACTGACTTCTTCAACACCTTCCAATACGGTAAAGAAACAGATGTCTGGGATGAAAGCACTACACTAGGTGCTGCTGCCGCTTGGAACACAAATACTAACTGGGTAGATATGAGTGTGAGCAGCACACAGGGATCCAAAGTTATCCGACAGACTCGCAATGTCATGCGATACATTCCAGGACGCAGTTCTTCATTGACCTATGCTGTGAAATTTGACTCACCAGTAACGGGCATACGCAGACGCATTGGTCTGTTTGATGAAGCCAACGGGTTTTATTTTGAGGACGCAGGAGTTATAGGTGCTGATGGCCTACCAGAATATAACGTAGTAGTGCGCACCAGCACATCGGGCGTATTGGTTGAAAATCGAATACCACGCAGTCAGTGGAACGGCGATCGGTTAGATGGATCAGGACGCAGTGGCATAATAGCCGACGCTACTAAAACTCAGATGGTGAGTTTTGAATACGAGTGGTATGGTGCGGGACAGATTGTCATAGGCTATGTGATCGACGGATTCACACACATCATCCACACATTTAATCACGCTAATAGATCTACTGTGCCTTGGAGTTCAACTCCCTTTCTGCCCATTAGATTAGAACTAGAAAATCTCACAGGCGTGGCAGGCACACACTATCTCTATCAGGGATCCAATAGCCTTGTATCAGAAGGTGAAGCAACTAAATTAGGTATCGCACAAAATGTTACTGCGCCTATCACCGGCAGAACCATGGCCAGTGCCAATACATTCTATCCTATATTGTCTATTAGATTAAAAAGCGCAGCACTGAAAGGTATTGTGTTGCCCACATTCTTCCAAGCGGCCACAGTAGACAACACCAGTGTATTTTACAAACTAATTCGCAATGCCACACTGACCAATGCCGACTTTATAGACATGCCTGATGCTAACGCATTTACACAATACGACGTTTCAGCCACTGCTTATACTGGTGGCGTCGATCTTGATTCAGGATTTGTTATTGGTGGCGGTGGCACAGGCGTTAGACTAGATCAAGATACTGTGTATCAACTTGGCAGAAGTAGTATGGGCACAGTCAGCGACACGCTGACCTTGGCCATAGCTAGCCCTAACGCTAATAAAGCAGCCTTGGCTGCAATGACTTGGATTGAACAGAGATGACCTACAGAAAATATATCAACATTGTAGAAGCAGCCAACAAGGGTTGTCCTATCGCTACCTACGACATAGATGTTAACTTAAAGAATCGTCAGAAGGCTATAGACGATTATCACTACGGTCCTGCCAATCCTGATGAACCGGAATTATATTGGAAGGACGCAGCCCGTCGTTGGAACATCACAGAAAAGACCGCCAAGACAATGAAGTGCGGCAACTGTGCTGCTTTCGATGTATCAGACAAGATGTGGTCATGTATTGAAGACGGTATCAAGGGCGATGATAAGAATGTGGACGGTATGGCCACAATACACAAAGCAGATTTAGGCTATTGTAACTTTTTACATTTTAAATGCGCTGGCACACGTAGTTGCACAGCATGGGTAACTGGAGGAGCGTTAGATGACAAAGACAGAACAATATGAATTTAAATGCAATCACTGCGGACATCCTGCACATTGCGGACACGGCTGCGCAGACGAAACCTGCGATCACTGTTCAGAGTGTGCCTGTGTGCATTGTCAAGCTGAATCTAGGGACGAATAATGTTTCGGAGACATCAAGTAAAGTTGATGTCAAATCCCACTTGCTATAACAGCATCAACGATCTAGAAGATCAAGACTTTCGTTACTATGACAAGGATGGATTTGAATTAAATCGAGCAGAGCAGAAGTTCTACGCTGCTATGAATCTGCCTATCAACCATCCTGTGCTTAATCATACCTGTTGGCAAGAACCTTGGTTCGAACTAGAGGATTCAGTAAACGGACTAATACTTGATCATAGTCTATTTCTATGTCGATGCAACTACGACAAAGGTGCAGCAGAACAATTACAACAACTTAAATCTGCAATACCCACAGCAGATTTATTGTTAAGAACTCGTAGAAAATGGGGATTTGATTTTGCTCTAGATGCTGTTGCAGATGACGGCACTGTCTACGAAGTCCTACACGTTGAATATGACAACTACGACTACGAGCATTTTAAAAATAGATTTATAAATTTTGAATGGATCGTGCGACACACTGACTGGCACGATGCTGCCCGTAAGATATGGGATCGTCGAGAGCAATGGCAAAATCATGTGGGTTTCGATCAAAACAATTGGAAAGCTGAGTATCTGTTGGGTTGGACTAAATCTGAGTATACTGAAAAAGCCGTATAAATATACAGAGTTATTTAGGATCCCAAGAATGAAAAAACTACTACTATTATTGCTGGCAGTGCCCATGTTAGCTATGGCACAAAAAGCACCCAAAGGCGTTACCTATGACGCACAAATACTAAGAGTCAGCGATGGCGATACGGTTGTTATTGCTGCTCCCTTTCTACCAGCTCCCCTAAAGCCTGAACTAGCAGTTCGCGTATACGGTGTTGATACTCCAGAAAAAGGTCATAGAGCTCAGTGCCCAAGTGAAGCACAACGCGGCGAAGCAGCTTCTGCATTTACCAAAAACGCTATTGCACAAGCAGCAGCTAGTGGCGGTAAGTTTCAAGCTACTCTTTATGGATGGGACAAATTTGGCGGTCGTGTGTTAGGAGATATCTTAGTCAACGGACAGAGTCTACGTGCCGCATTAATTGCTAACGGCTTTGCTCGTGAATACTACGGTGAAGCTAAACAATCTTGGTGTAACTGATGAGACCCGAAGGCTATAAACTATTTGCACAACTACTAGAAGGCTACGTCAACGAAGCCTCTACTTCCTTGAGTTTGATCACTGACAATCCAGGAGGCCAAGAAGTTATATTGAAACTTCACAAAGATATGAATTTGGCGCATGATCAAGACTATCGTCAGGTAGATAAAATATCCTGGAGTGATCTCAAAGAACCCTATAGAGGGTCTTGGGTTATTATCAAAGGCACAACTGGCACAGGTGCTATCAAAGCCAGAGGCGATCGCTACGAAGCGTTGGCCAGCACAGGTGGCGAAGTTGAATCTTTAAAAGACGGTCGTGGTGGCAACATACTGGATTTCCTTAAAGGTAAAATTGGAAAACTACAAAAGTATTATGTAGGACGTAACACATCAGCAGTTGATGACAAACGAAAGAAACGTGCGGATGCACAACAAGGTGCAAGTGGCCCAGAAGTCACAGTAGATAGTTTAACTAAAAAATTTAAACCGTTATGGGTAAATGCCATAAACGCAGCAATATCAGATATCAAAGGTCATATTGCTAATCAAATCAAGAATGATGCATTTGATAAAGCAGAACGTAAACTAAGTCAAGTTAGAAATCTGCAAAATGCCATAGAAAGTTTAGAATCTGGATCAACTGATACTCCAAGTCCAGTCTCGATGGCAATCAACACAGCAGTTCTTATGGCAGCTAGTCATCATTACCCAGAGCAGACAGGTAACATTACCAAGGCTTATAGTCGTGGTTTCCAAGCTGAACGTTCTGAAGGACCAGCTCAGTTATTAAAAGATATTGCCGGTGGCGATCAAAAAAAACTAGGCACAGTTCTTGGATTCTTTAAAAGGACTTTGATATCAGGATGAAACTAACTCAAATTGTATCAGAAGCTAATATAGCAGCAAAATTAAAAGATCCTAAAATGATCAAGATGTTGGGCATTGCCATGCGTCACGACAACACATTACCTAGAACTAAAGTAGCGGCACTAGGACCTGCTACATTTGGTGGTAATGTAGATTCTAGTAAACAAGAAGAAAATAATCAAAAAATTCTAAACCTCTGGAGCGAGTTACTAGACGACAGTCTACGATCAACAGACTACGGAGACATATCAACAGAAGGCAAGTTTGATGAGTTCCTTACTCGATTATATGCCAACGGTGTTGTTGACTACGAAGATATCAACGGTGAAGGTGGAGATGCTCTTGGTGCGTGGAAAGCTCTAAGCATTCGTGGCAAATTAAAAGAGCCACATCAAGACTTTAACAAGTTTAAGAACTTGCGTCAGATACAGGCTATCGTTCAAAGCAGAGACTATCGTGACGAACTACGCAAGATCAAAGATGCTGAAGTTATTGAAAAACACAAGCGTGAAAAGAAAGAAACAACATTAATTGATGACGATCGTTATCTAGTAACCATACCGTATAACTACGGTGCTTGCTACAACTTTAATAACTCTCACGGTTTCAATGCTTCATTCTGCACAGGTTCAAGTTCAGGAGCAACATGGTTTAATCGTTACGCAGATGATGGTCCTATTATCTCTGTGTTCGATAAAGAAAATTCAGATGATGTAAATGGCAAATGGCAGATACATGCTCCTACTAATCAAATCAACAACGGAAATCAAACTGTTCGCAAAGATGAAAGATTCGCTGAACTGTTTCCTGGATTGATGAAAAAGATAGTTCAAGCTGTTCAATCAAACGCTGAAGAAATTAATACGAACTCCAAAGAAATTGTCAAAGGCGGATATGATATTTCTAAAGCCGTATCAGATCTAAAAACAAAGTTCCCGTTAAGTTATGCATCTGGAGAGAAAGAAGAAGAGCCAGAAGCCGAACCAGAGCAGGATGCTAATGATGGTCCGGGCACTTACTTGGTAACACAAATTGCATCAGGTAGAACAGCACGTATCGAAGGTGAAAACCGTGCCGATATTGTTCGTAAATTAACCACACGCTATCCCGATAGCACAGAAGAAGACTATACTATCGAGAAGCAAAACTAACACCTACCTTAGGACGTTATCGTTACTTTAGGTGTGCCCGGCTGCTGGGCTGGATGTTATGGGAGTCGTGCCCCGGAATGGCATCCTGAAGTGAGCATTTTTATTTCCGTTATGAACATTGCGATTTTCATACATCAGCCGGTATGTGCAGTAGATTCCGCAAACGGAATAATCAAAGCTCTATCCCCTCAGCACTCCTTTAAATTATTTTCACAAGATGAAGTTGAACCTACATTCTTTGATGATGTAGACTGTGTGTGTTTTCCTGGCGGCTTTGGCGATGCTGATAGATTTGATAGACTGTTAAAATGGAATTACGATGCAGTCAAACAATTTGTAAAAAGTGGCGGCAAGTATCTAGGCATATGTATGGGAGCATATTGGGCTGGGCCATATTATTTTGATATATTAGATAACATAGAAGTTGAACAGTATATTCGAAGACCCAATACTTGCACACGCAGACCTCACCCAAAAGCTATGCCTGTGCAATGGTTAGACAAAAACGAAAGGATGTATTTCTATGACGGTTGTGCATTTGTTGGCAATAATATGGACGTTGTGGCTCGTTACAGCAACAGTGATCCTATGGCGATTATACAAAGGAATGTTGGACTAATAGGCTGTCATTTAGAAAGTGAAGCTTGGTGGTATAATAAAAAATACCTCCATCCGCATTGGCATGGAGGTATTCATTATCCGCTACTGCTTGATTTTATTAATTCGATTTAAACAAAAACTTTTTGTGTAAGTGCAATCTTGCTTTATTGTATTGGACAGCAGTAATAACTAGAGCAACTGCCCAGGGCACTATTGTAGCGGCCCACGGAACTAGGCCTGCCCACCAACCGGCCATTAACGGTTCTTTCATCAACATCAACATAGCAACAGCAAACAATACAAAGCTACCTACAAATACTGTATCAGGCCAACGTTGTAGAATCTTGCTGACTAGTGTAGCACCAAACAATATGATTGGCACTGAGATTAACAAACCAGCAACAACTAGAACAAAGTTTCCATTTGCGGCTGCGGCAATACCTAGTGCATTGTCTATGCCCATAACAGCATCAGCAACTACAATAGTGCCAATAGCACCCCAGAAGGTGTCCTTGGCTTCGATGTTATGTTCGCCGTGATCAAATACCAGTTTCCAACCAATCCATATTAATGCGGCAGCACCAATGGCACGTAGTCCAGGAATCATTAGTAGATAAGTTAGTGCCGCTACTGATACAAAGCGTATAGCAATAGCACCAAAAGTGCCCCAGAAGATTGCTTTCTTGCGTAAGTGATCTGGTAGTTTGTTAGCCGCCATTCCGATAACAAGAGCGTTATCGCCAGCTAATACAATGTCTATCAATATGATAGCGAGAAATGCCCACAGGGCTTGGAGCGTAAAGAGTTCCATATCTTTCCTTAAAAGTTATGGTCTCACCTCTTTGTCTATACACCGGATCTAGTGATCGTGCTGACGATGTATAGAACCAGCACCTGCTGGTTAGTTACTCCCCGTGAAATATTTAGCCTACAATCTTTTCGTAGATTTCTTTCCAGTTCTTTACTCGAGGAATCTCAGCATGTTCAAAATCCATATTGTGTCCATGCTCTACTAACAGACTCTTTAGTCCTCGTTCTTGACCTGCCACAGCATTGGTGATCTTATCTTCAATCCACCAATAGCCTTTGTCACGATACTGATCTAGCACATCGTCTTTGTCAGCACCAGTTTCTAGGATAATAAATTTGGTAAATGCAGTTTCTCCAAACAGTTTACGCAGATTCATTTTGCGCAGTTCCTGTGCATTTTCATCTGAACTCATCGATGTAATACAATGGAATACATAACCGTGTTCTTCGTGCAGTCTTTTCACGTAGAACATTGCATCACGCAAGGGAGGAAGGAATCCCATATGTGCTGACTCATTGAACATTTTGATTAGCTTTTTGGCTTGATCCTTTTCAATACCATAGCGTTTGCCAATATCGTATTTGAACTGCCATTCTTCTGTTTTTTGGAATCCATGCTGTTCCATCCAAACAGAAAATGCATACTCCCAATCTAGTAGGACGCCGTCTGCGTCAGTTAAAATGATTTTTTTCATACTGCTATTATATACTCAGTTTATAAAAAAGTCAAGACCTTTATAAGACCCATAAATACTTGTTATGGATATTATAATAACGACCTTAGTGATGGTCCAAATCACTATAGCCTGTGTAACCCTATACTTACACAGAGGACAAACACATCGTGCTGTCCAATTTCACCCAGTAGTCAATCATTTTATGCGTTTCTGGTTATGGCTGACTACAGGCATGGTTACCAAACAATGGGTAGCAATACATCGTAAACATCATCAGCGTTCAGATCAAGAAGGTGATCCACACAGCCCACAGCTCTACGGAATTTGGCGTGTGCTATTTGGTGGTGCATTGTTGTATCATGCAGCCAGCAAAGACACAGCAATGATCGAGTCATTAAGTAAAGACACACCTAATGATTGGATTGAACGCAACCTTTACTCCGCACACAGTCGCTCAGGTATTCTTTTAATGTTGGTCATAGACCTTGTTCTTTTTGGACCATGGGGACTGTTAGTGTGGGGTATTCAAATGCTTTGGATTCCGTTTTGGGCAGCAGGTGTGATCAACGGACTCAGTCATTGGTGGGGATATCGCAACACAGATACCAAAGACACTTCACGTAATTTACTACCTATCGCTCTGTGGATAGGTGGCGAAGAACTACACAACAATCATCATGCAGATGGTGCCAATGCCAAGTTTAGTCAAAAGTGGTGGGAGTTTGACATTGGCTGGGCCTACATTTCTATACTAAGATTTTTTCGATTAGCAACAGTTAGATAAGAAAAAACCCCCTTTCGGGGGTTTCTCTTTTCATAGTATAATGCTCTATGAGCCTATATTACTTCTTCACGCCTTGATTAACAAAACCATACATCTTTTCGGCGGTCTCTAATACTTTATCTAACCCTGGGAACTCTGGCATATCTACTTTGGTAATAATCTGACCAGTCTTCTCATCGCGCTGGGCAGTTAATTCCCAACCTTGGAACTTAACATGGAAATCTTGGCTTACTAAATCTTTGGCCATTTCTAAGATTTCTGTGCGGATTTCATATCCGTTTTTGTTAAACTTAACTTCTGGGGCTTTCATTTCTAATCCGTTTGTAATTGACATAATTTTCTCCTTGTGTGTGTATGTCTAAAGACCTTTAGGCGGTCACGTCCTTCTTAGGAAACAAATACTTACTAGTTGTTTCTACAGAATATTTAGCCATGTCGATCGTGTTGTTAACCGCCATCTTGGCAAATTGTGTTTGTGCATCAATATATGAATGTGCTGCTTTATTTAGAGCAGGATCTTTAAAAATCTGATCAGCTACGATCTTTTTAGTGTTTTGAAATGTTTCAATAAAAAAGTGTGGTGTAAACATAACTTCTCCTTGTGTGTTTGTGTATGTATTATTATATATGACTGGAGGGTAGAAATCAAGAGTAAACATAATTAATATCTCCGATCTTGTTCGATCAGTGCTATCATTCTTTCACAATCTTCCCAGTCAGTGAATCTTCTGACAATCTTACTGTTATAAGGTGTGATACTTTTTAACATGATATCGTCTTCGTCAAACTGAGCTATAGTTGTAACATAGCCCCATTGGTTCTTCCAAGGACCCCACGTGTGATATGGGACCTCTTCAAAATTGTAAAACATTTTATCTTCTAGCTATATCTTGAGCTTCACGCCATTTGCCATTACGAGCTAGGTGAGCAGCATAATTAGCTTCGCCCATAGCGCATAAAAAACTCCAAATGTTGTTCATGATGGTTTTCATAGATAAGACTCCTTTTGGGAACGGTTAAACTCGTTGATGTAATTTTCGAGTTGTGCGGCATCGGTAATGCCTTTGGTGCTTAGATAAGCATCTAAGCGATTCTGGTATGAGCTACCAGGAAACATTTCTGACAGATGTTCTAGCATGGCTAGCATCTTGCTTGATATGTATTGCATTTGACTTTCCTCTGTAAGTGTGTGTAGTAACTAGTGGTTTCTACTGAGTATTTATATCGAGAGCTTGCGCACCGCACAAAACATAAGTATTTGACAACGAAATAAGTTTAGTTTACAATATGATTACTTTGAGTTAAATATAGTATAAACGGAAACTCCGATGAAACTACGAACCAGATCAATACTGCAAGAATTAAATGAAATAGCAGAAGTCCGCAATAAGGATTCTCTGTTTGAGAGCAGAGCTACGAATATTATAAATTCGGCTATTAATCTATTAGAAAGCATCCATAAAAATTACACTCCTGAACAGGCAGATGAGCTAGAGCGTAGATTTATTAATGCTATACGTGGTCAGGATACTGCCAAATTTACCAGAGGCATACGTAAAATTGTAGAGTCTCGTAGAACTAACAAACACCTAGATCAAAACAATGACGATTGAATTATTTGAAGGGGGCAATGTTTTTAAAGGCCCAGACAAAGAACCCCTAACACGCAGAATTAAACGTGAAGAAATTCCTACCACCATAGCTTTCTTAGAAAAAGAAACAGGTGTAGACTTTACTATGGACAAAGATGAAGAGGGTGTTCCTATTAAATGGCTAGGCACAACTGGACGTAAAGCAGACAGTGGTGATCTAGATTTGTCTGTAGATGCTAACGAATTAGACAAGAAAGAATTTGCACAAAAATTAATCAGTGTATTCGGCAAAGACAGTGTAAAACTCAGCGGAGACAATGTTCACTTAAAAACTCCTATCAACGGAGATTCAGCAAACGGATTTGCTCAAACAGATTTTATGTTCAGCACCAATCCCAAGTTCCAACAAGGCAGTATGCTAGGTGGAACAGCTGACAGTCCTTACAGAGGCGAACATAGACACATATTGTTAAGCAGCATTGCCAGAGCAAGAGGATTAAAGTATAGTCCTAAGTTTGGCCTTGTTGACCCAGAAACTAACGAACCAATTCCCAGCGGAGACGATTGGACTACAATTTCAAAAAAACTGCTAGGGTTATCAGCAACTGTAAAAGATGTTCGTTCAGTTGAAACAATCGTTAACTACATTAAAAAATTACCCAACTACGAAGAATTAATTGCAGGCGCACAAGAAACTCTAGGACGCAGTGGCATTGAACTTCCTAAGAAAGAAGCCTTAGAACATTACACACCTAACAGTCCTAGTTGGATGCGTAGAATTATAGACATAGTAAAATGAGATTTTGGGAACTATTAACAGAAGCTGAAGAACCTGTGCCAATTACCAAAAAGGTAGGCAGAGAATACAATCACCTTGAAGATTTAGTATTTGCAGAACCCAATGGTGCTCAACGTGCTATTAAAATTCTCAAGGATATAGCTAAGCCAGAATCAAAAATCTCTATCAAGTGGGACGGCAATCCTACAGTGTATTGGGGTAGAGATGATGACGGCACGTTCCGTATGGTTGGCAAGAACAACTGGGGTCGCGAAGAAGGCAAAGTGTCTAGTCCAGACGAACTCAAATCATTTATTATGAGTCGCGGTAAAGGCGAAGATTGGCGTGAAAAATTTGCATCAGACATGGCCAGCCTATGGCCCATATTTGAAGCAGGCACTCCCAAAGACCTACGTGGTTATATATACGGTGACATACTGTTTCACCCGGGCAAACCTTACGAAAGCGGCAATGGCAACATAACATTTACTCCTAACCAAACTACCTATGAAGTCAAAGCAACTAGCTCTGTAGGTCAACAGTTAGGTAAAGCTAAAATAGCAGTAACCGCACACAAACATCTAGATTACTTTGGAGATAAATCCGGGGAAGACATCGAAGATGTAGGATCTCTAAATGCCAATCCAGAACTTGCAGTGTTTGGTTTGACATACGTTAGCCATAGACCCGAAGTAAATGCAGATAATCTAGGAAAAATAGAATCTATGGCCAAAAATCAACCTGCCATAGATAAACTGTTAGCACCTGTAGCAGGAATGGGATATTTGCAAAACGAAATTTATACTTTTGTCAATAACCAAGCAAAAACCAAACAACTCGATAATATTAATTCCGAAGCATTTTTTAATTTCCTAGCAAAGAATCCTACGAAAGCAACTAAGATAAAAGCACACAGCGACAACAGTCCAGGTATACTAGATAAAATGTTTGATCTAGTTAGGGAAATTATGGCTGCTAAAAATGAAGTTATTCGAGAATTAGATGCTGCCAAAGGCGACATAGTAGCACACACTGGCGGCAAGCCAGGGGGAGAAGGCTATATATTTGGCGGTGTTAAACTAGTTCCTAGAGATCGATGGACACCGTTTCGATCAGAATAATAGCCAAAACACCTGATTTTTTCTCCAAAATATAAATACTATGCCGGTCCCGGAGCGGGATCACGATTTAAGAGACAAGGAGAAAAATCATGGCAACATTTACAAGAGTAAACCCTACAGCAGTAGCATTAGGAACAGTTCAAAAGACATTCCAACA
>JACCDW011132244.1_pt1 | contig 12916 bp, 9 predicted proteins | sample 7449781 | NCBI WGS metagenome assembly JACCDW01 (sample SAMN15323449, study PRJNA562643) | freshwater metagenome | isolation source: river surface water | place: USA:Blue River Watershed | collected 2017-08-18 | reverse complement strand
CTGACTTCTGATCAGGTGTAATCATCAAATGATGAGGCTCTTTACCGATTGGAAAGGTTTTATAAACAGAGCGCTTATCCATATCAATCAGGCTGACGCTGGCTTCACCAGAATTTAAGACAATCGCCGTTCTTTTAGGAGGCTCTGAAGGTGCCGCTATGACAAAGCTAGCAAGAATAGATAGGACTACAAATAGTGCAGTGAGATGAGGTACTTTTTTGGTTTTATTGAGCATGCGGTGATTTTAAGACCCAAAATGCCAAAAGTCATAAAACCACCACTGTTTTTATTGATATGCCACAAAAGCTTCCCTAGTTAAGGAAACGGATTGGTTTAATGCATGAGGTTGTGTTGAACCATGGTAGCCACCACAATTCCTGCAAAAATACCCAAGATCCATTTGATGGTCTTAATTTCTGCATTAATTTTTTTAATTTCAATTTTTACTTCATTAATTTCAGCCTTACATTCTTTAAATGTCCTATCCGAATCATCTTTTGTGGCTAACCTTCCTAATTGATTATTCAAGCACTCATTAAATATGGACACGAGTGTTTTAGCTTGCTTACCCTCGAAACCAGAATCAACCAACTGATTGACAGTTTTTAGTGTGTCTATGTACAACATTTTTGCCTCCTTTTTACATATATTTATATTTTTTATAAGTATAAAGGTGGGAATACGCCACCTAGCAAAGACCCCATGGGAAACAAACTATTTGCGCAGGCTATCTAGGATTTTTTGTAGGCGCTTAGATGACATAGGCGTTGGCGTTTTTAACTCTTGGGCATATAGCGCTACTCTTAACTCTTCGAGTTGCCAACGGAAATCATTCAACCTAGGATCAATCGCCCCACCATACGATTTTTGCGCTTGCATCATTTTGATCCATGGATTGGCCAGTGATTGCCACTCTTGCTGACATTGGGCATCCCTACTTGGATTGGCTCTCAATTTATCAATGCGCATGATCGCTGCTTTGATATACCTAGGTAAATGAACCAGATATTCATACGGCGTGTCAGACACAAATCGTTGATGAATGAGTTGTTGCATTTGCGTGTTCACATCCGCATGTGCTGTTGATGACAAAGCTTTTAGTTGAGCCATGCGCTTTTGCAAATCTGCATAGGCTTGCAAACTTCCTAACGCATGACGCGCTACTTCTTGGGCTATCAAAGCCAATTTAGGCTTACCCTGGTTCAATCGCTCTTTAAACGTATCAGCATTAGTAGGCAATGGCTCCATCAAACAAGAACGCTCAATCGCCAAATCAATCACTTGAGTCATTAAGTCATCGGCATTACCAATACTCATGAACAGCAGACCCAAATCTCTAGCGCCTGGCAACTGCTTATGCAAAGCCTTGATGGTCTCACGCATCGGCAATGCAAATAATCTCTTTAAACCCAATCGATGGGCATTTCTAGCTAACTCAGGATCATCAAATACTTCTATATCGCAGTGCGTCTGTTTATCGACAAGCGCTGGATAACCATACAATGTTTGTTTGCCACGCTTAATCTCTAACATTTCTGGCAATTCGCCAAAAGACCAATCTTTGATATTGTCTGTTTGCGCCACTGTAGATTGATGAGAGGCCGATTGGTTATCTTGCTTCGTATTTGGCGCCGCGATTTGATTCACTGCTGTGGAGGCAACTTCCTGAAATACCTCCCTAGCAGCCTGCGCATGCTCTGCACGTAACTTGCCAAGGTTGCGTTCTAAATCAATTTGGCGCCCATACTCATCAACCAAACGGAAGTTCATAAAACAATGTAGCGGTAGATTTTCAGGACGGAAATCAGCTCGCTGTACCTGCACTTGTGTTTGGGCACGAATATCTGCGATTAAAGCATCTAAATAATCACCTTCGCCAAAAGTATTATTTTCTGAAGCTCTTTCAACAAACTTTTTTGCGTAATCAGGCAATGGCACGCAGTAACGTCTTAACTTTTGCGGCAAAGATTTGAGATACAACTGTGTTTTCTCAAGGGCAAGTCCTGGCACCAACCATTCACAACGTCTTTGATCAACTTGGTTAAGGAGTGCCAAAGGCACAACCATTGTCACACCATCTTTAGGGCTACCTGGTTCAAAGTGGTAAGTTAACTGCAGCTCTGTACCAGCCATTTTGATGGTCTTTGGATAACGATCCAAGGTGATACCCGCTGCCTCATGCCGCATGAGATCAGCTTTATCCAATTTAAGAGACGCAATGTTTTTAGCATCTTCTTTTAACCAAGCTTCTAAGGTGGGCTTACTAAAAACAAGCTTGGGTAAATGTTGCTCATAAAAAGCAAATAAGAGTTCATCATCTACCAACACATCTTGACGACGTGAACGATGTTCTAAAGCTTCAATTTGCTTGATTAAATTTAAGTTGTGCCAAAAAAAACTGTAGAGAGGTCCGTTTTGCTTCTGAGCCTGAACTGCTTCTGTTTGACCAAACAACTCTGCCTCAACCAATGCTCTTTGAATAAAGATGCGTCTAGCTTCCTCAGCATCTTTCGGAGCGAACCTAATCTTCCTCCCGTGATAAATGGGTAGGCCATAAAGCGTGCCACGCTCATGAGCCATCACCTCGCCTTGGCGAGCATCCCAAAATGGATCACTCCAGGATCTAACAATGCGATGACTAGCCACCTTTTCAACCCATATGGGTTCTATTTTGGCGATTGTTCTGGCAAATAAACGACTTGTCTCTACCAACTCGGATGCCAAGATCCAAGCACCAGCTTTTTTACCAATGGTGGAACCTGGCCAAATATTTAATTTGATACCTCTAGCGCCTTCATAAATACCAGGGCCATGTTTATCGTCTTCAGATTTCTTAGCAATATTGCCTAACAAGCCCGTCAATAAAGATAAGTGCACTTGCTCAAAAGTGGCTGGTGTTGCATTCTCTTTCCAACCCTGCTCAGTGAGCAATCGATGTAATTGGCCGTGGACATCACGCCACTCGCGCATGCGCCTTGGAGAAATGAAATGTGTTTTACATAAGTTCTCTAATTGACGATTACTTTGTTTGTGCACTAAGGCGTTCTGGTACCAATCCCATAACTTCACATATGACAAAAATTCGGATCTTTCGTCAGCAAATAACTTATGCGCTGTATCTGCAGCTTGTGCATATTCCATAGGTCGATCACGTGGATCTTGCGTGGCCATCGCGGTAGCAATGATCAATACCTCTCTTAGCGCCTGCTGTTCTTTTGCTGCCAAGAGCATACGACCCACTCGAGGATCTAGCGGTAGAGCAGCCAATTGCTTACCAATGGGGGTTAATGCGCCCTGTCTAGGACCATCAGACTCCATCGCCCCCAACTCTTCCAAGAGTTGAACGCCATCACTGATAGCCCTACCCATCGGAGGCTCAATAAACGAAAACTCTTGAATACGCGGCAACTTCAAAGCTCGCATACGCAAAATCACTGCAGCCAATGAACTTCTTAATATTTCAGGATCTGTGAATTTCGGTCTAGCGTTGAAGTCCGCCTCATCATATAAACGAATACAGATACCATCAGAAACACGACCGCAACGACCAGCTCTTTGATTGGCTGCAGCCTGTGAAATAGGTTCCACTTGCAACTGTTCAACTTTATTGCGGTACGAATAGCGCTTAACCCTAGCCAAACCCACATCAATCACAAATCGAATACCCGGCACCGTTAATGAGGTTTCTGCCACATTGGTAGCCAAAACAATTCTTCTGCCACCACCAGACTGAAACACCCTCTCCTGCTCACCAACAGACTGTCTTGCGAACAAGCTCAAAACTTCAGGATGAAAACGTTGATTAAGTACGTGGTCCTTGCGGATTGCCTCTGCACAATCCCGAATCTCTCGCTCGCCTGGCAAAAATACCAAAATATCGCCAGCTGCATGAGCGCCTTCACGCCATAACTGCCCCACCGCATCCACCACAGCATCAGGGATATCTTTGGGTTCTTTTTGACCTGGCTCTAAGAGTGGTTGATACCTAACCTCAACTGGATATAGTCGGCCACTGACCTCAATCACTGGCGCTGGACGATCTTTAGAGCCAAAGTGCTCTGCAAAACGATTAGCGTCAATCGTGGCTGATGTGACAATTACTTTGAGATCAGGACGCTTAGGCAAAAGCTGCCTTAGATAACCCAACAAGAAATCAATATTCAAACTACGCTCATGCGCCTCATCGATGATGATGGTGTCATAAGCACTCAATAGTGGGTCTCGCTGGGTCTCTGCCAACAAAATACCATCGGTCATGAGCTTCACAGAGGCTGTTGAGCTAGTTTTATCCGAAAAACGTACTTGATAACCCACATCCTCACCAATTGGGCTACCAAGCTCTTGGGCGATTCTTTTGGCAGTGGATGTGGCAGCAATACGCCTTGGTTGGGTATGCCCAATTAATTGACCAGTGCCATTGGCTCTGCCACGCCCCATGGCTAAGCAGATCTTGGGTAGCTGTGTGGTCTTGCCAGAACCGGTTTCTCCGCACACAATAATGACCTGGTTCTGCTCCAAAGCTTGGGTGATTCTCTCCCTCTGCCCGGAGACAGGTAAGCTCTCTGGAAACTGAATTTTCAAAAGTTTGGTCATTTTTTCTGGTTGCACCCTATAATTTTCCACTATGCCTACAAATCAAGCCCAAAATAATTTTCCCTTCGTTGCTTGGCTGCGCGATGTAGCCCCCTACATCCATAGCTTTCGAGGCAAAACCTTCGTTATCGGGTTTGCTGGTGAATTGGTGCAAAAAGGCGGCTTAGAGGCTCTTATCCAAGACGTAGCGATGTTACATGCCATGGGCATGAGAATTGTTTTGGTCCATGGTTCACGCCCTCAAGTACAAGAACAACTCGATTTAAGAAAAGTAACTAGTCGCTATGGCACTGGTGCCATGAGTGGTTATCGAATCACCGATCCAGCCGCTTTGGAATGCGCCAAAGAAGCGTCTGGTGAATTACGTCTAGATATTGAAGCTGCATTTAGCCAAGGGTTACCTAATACCCCTATGGCTGGCTCACGTATTTCTGTTATTTCTGGCAACTTTATTACTGCTAGACCGGTTGGCATTGTGGATGGAGTCGACTTCATGCACACAGGTTTGGTGCGTAAAGTTGATTCAGAATCCATTGCGCACTCTCTTGCCAATAACAAAATTGTGTTGATGTCTCCTTTGGGTTTCTCACCAACAGGGCAAGCATTCAACATTGCTTATGAAGATGTGGCTACTGCCACAGCAATGGCTGTAAAAGCAGACAAATTAATTTTCTTAACCGAATACAACGGCATCACCGATTCTGATGGAGAACTCATCAAAGAGTTTTCATTACGCCAACTAGAAGACCACATCAGTGGCTTAACGTTGGCTGATGCAGATCTCAAAGTGCTATTACAAAACGCTATTCGCGCCATTAAGTCTGGCGTTAGTCGCGTTCATTTATTGCCTCATGACCGTGATGGCGCTCTTTTGGAAGAGTTATTCACGCATGACGGTATCAGCACCATGATTGCAGCTTCAGATATCGAACATTTGCGTGAAGCCAACTTAGATGATGTGGGTGGCATCTTGCAATTAATAGAGCCTTTGGAAGATGAAGGTATTTTGGTTGCCAGAGGTCGAGACGTGATTGAGCGTGACATCACCCACTTCTCTGTGATTGAACATGACCGCGTGCTATTTGGATGCGCAGCATTATTCCCATACTCTAATGGTTTGGGTGAATTGTCTTGCCTAGCCGTTGACCCAGAAGCTCAAGAGTCAGGCGACGGCGAGAGATTGCTCAAACGCATTGAAGCCAGAGCAAAAGCACAAGGTCTTAAGAAAATATTTGTATTAACAACCAGAACCGAACACTGGTTCTTAAAGCGTGGTTTTGTGCGCGCCAGTGTTGATGACTTACCAGCAGAGCGCAAAGAGCTCTATAACTGGGAACGTAAATCAATGGTTCTCATTAAAAATATTTAACCACTAACGATTGCTAATTAAGAGGTAAATGATGGCACGCATGATTCATTGCATCAAATTGAATAAAGAAGCAGAAGGCTTGGATTTCGCACCACTACCTGGTGAATTAGGTAAAAAAATCTGGCAAGAAGTTTCCAAAGAAGCATGGGCTGGCTGGTTGAAACAACAAACTATGCTGATTAACGAAAATCGTTTGAATATGGCTGATACTCGCGCACGTCAATACCTTCTCAAACAAGTAGAAAAGTATTTCTATGGTGAAGGCGCTGATACAGCACAAGGATACGTGCCAGAAAATAAGTAACTTCTGAATACATATCAAACAAAAAGGACGCTTAAGCGTCCTTTTTTAATGTGGCTTGAGATATTAATTCATCAATAGGTCTGACGACGTACACCGCTTGCCTCACCAATCAGCAATACATTGGCTTTTCTTCTGGCAAATAAGCCATTACAAATAACGCCTGGGATTTGATTGATGTCTGATTCCAATTTAACTGGATCAGTAATTTTCAAACCTGCCACATCCAATATCCAAGCCTGATTGTCTGTTACAAATACCTGATCAGTGCCCTTGGCTTTTCTGAGCGTCACTATGCCACCCAACTTTTCCAACTCTCTTGTAACTTGTGCTTGGGCCATCGGAATCACCTCTACAGGTAATGGGAATTGCCCCATGACATCCACTTGCTTACTACCATCGCAAATGCACACAAATGTTTTCGCTAAATGAGCCACAATCTTTTCACGCGTCAAAGCCCCACCACCACCTTTGAGCATGTGACCTTGGGGGTCAATCTCATCAGCCCCATCCACATACATAGGCAAACTTTCTACAGAATTGCTATCTAAAACATTAAAACCATGTTTTTTTAGACGATCCGTGCTCGCTTGAGAGCTGGATACCACCCCAGCAAAATGAGATTGATGTGGCGCTATTGCATCAATGAATAAATTAGCCGTTGACCCTGTACCCACACCCAAAATGCCGCCAGGAGCCATATGCTTTAACACTTCATCTTTAGCTGCTTCTGCAACCATGGCTTTTAACTGATCTTGGGTATACATATTTGAGCTTTCTGGGGGTTTAATTTCAAACTTCTCTAATTATTCAGTAAAAATGTCTGCTACATTCTTTTTATTCACAGAAGCATTCTAAAATAGTCCGATGAGCTCATTACTAGAACAATTAAAACAATACACCACCGTGGTTGCCGATACAGGCGATTTTGAACGCATGAAGGCGTTTTTGCCTCAAGATGCAACTACCAATCCTTCCTTGATCTTGAAGGCAGCACAACTACCTAGTTATCAAAACTTGATTACTCAGGTGAAAGCCAAGAACCATGGCAAAAGTGTTGACCAGATTATTGACGCCCTATTGGTGGCATTTGGTATTGAGATATTAAAAATTGTGCCGGGCCGTGTTTCTACAGAGGTAGATGCGCGCCTTTCTTTTGATGCCGATGCCACAGTTAAAAAAGCCCGTGAAATCATTACGGCCTATGAAGCTGCTGGCATTTCCAAACAGCGCGTCTTAATTAAGATTGCCAGCACTTGGGAAGGCATACAGGCTGCCAAGGTCCTCCAAGCAGAAGGCATTGCTTGCAACATGACTTTGTTATTTAGCCTAGTTCAAGCAGTTGCTTGCGCCAATGCTAAAGCCCAATTAATTTCTCCATTTGTAGGGCGCATCACCGATTGGCATAAAAAATCTTTGGGAGCGGAATGGCAAGATGATGTCCATGGTGGCGCTAATGATCCTGGTGTTGTCTCAGTGAAAAATATCTATAACTACTACAAGAACTTTGGTATTAAGACTGAAGTGATGGGAGCTAGCTTTAGAAATATTGGGCAAATCACCAACCTAGCTGGCTGTGATTTATTAACCATTAGCCCTGAGTTATTAGCTGAACTACAAAGCAATGAGTCAAGGTTGACCCCCGCATTAAGCCCTGAAAAGGCGAAAGCTAGTGGCGTATCAGAAATTGCTGCCGATGAGAAATCATTCCGCTACCAATTGAATCAGGATGCCATGGCAACAGAAAAGCTCTCAGAAGGTATTCGTCTGTTCTGTGCTGATATTGAGAAGTTAGAAAAACTACTGCTGGCTTAATTAGCCAGCTTTCAATTGCTTGGCAATTCTTTGTCTTCTGGCTTCATAGAGGCTCACGCCACTGGCGACTGACACGTTCAGGCTCTCTACGCCGCCTAGCATCGGGATTTTGACAAGTTCATCACAAGTCTCACGAGTAAGACGTCTCATGCCCTCACCTTCAGCACCCATCACTAAAGCAACAGGGCCCGTGAAATCAACGTCGTAAAGTGTCTTTTCAGTTTGGTCATCAGTACCAATCACCCACACACCTGCTTCTTGCAGTTCACGCATGGTTCTCGCTAAATTAGTCACCGCAATTAATGGCATCGTTTCTGCAGCGCCACTAGCAACCTTACTTACTGTCGCATTCAAATGAGCCGAACGATCTTTCGGCACAATCACTGCATCCACACCCGCACCATCAGCCACACGCAAACAAGCACCCAAATTATGCGGATCTGTCACACCATCTAAAATTAGCAAAAGTGCTGGGCCTGTTAAAGCATCTAGTAACTCATCAAGGGTTTGAACTTTTGAAATGCTGTCAGCAAATGCGACCACACCTTGATGACGATCATTACCAGCCAAGGTTCTCAAACGCTCGGTATCAGCTTGATGAAGTCTACGACCTAGAATTGGCTCAGCCGTTTTAATAAAGTCTTGCATACGGCGATCACGCCTTGCAGGATCCACATAGACGGTTCTCAAGGACTCAGGATCTTGACGCAATCTGGCGATGACCGCATGAAACCCCAATAACATTTGTTTACCATCACCACCCTGTTGCTTTGGTGATTGGTCTTTTTTAGATCGAAAATCTTGATCTCTATCTGACATTAACGACGGCCTTTACGAATACTTAATTCATGCCCTTTTGATTTGGCATTACTGGATTTTTTTGGTTTCTTACCAGCTTTGGCAGCAGCTGTTTTCTTGGCCCCTCTGCCTGAAGCTGATTTACTTGGGGCAGATAATACCCCAGCACCTTGAGAGGCTCGTGAGCCTCCCGTTGTCAAACCAGATGAACTTGAGCGAGCTTTTCCTGAAGATTTTTTAGGGCTAGCGCCTCTATTGGACTTATTCGAGCGCCCGTTTTCCATCGGAGAAAAACGCTCACTCACCCCAACACCCGCTACGCCATTTCTGTCGCCATTAGGTTTTACAAGGCTAAATTCAATGCGTCTAGCATCCAAGTCAACTCGACTGACCAAGACATGGACTCGATCCGTCAAGCGATAACGAATACCGGTTCGCTCTCCACGCAACTCTTGTCTAGCTTCGTCATACTGGTAGTAATCACCGCCCAGTTCACTGATGTGAATCATGCCTTCCACAAAGAGGCTTTCGAGCTGTACAAATAAACCAAATGTGGCAACGCCCGTGATCGTGCCCGAGTATTCTTGGCCCAAATGATCACGCATGTAGTAGCACTTCAACCAAGCTTCCACATCTCGAGATGCTTCATCTGCACGGCGCTCATTAGAAGAACAATGAACCCCCAACTGCGCCCAGGCAGCCATGGCTGTTGATGCCTCTTGCTTAGCTTTAGCTCCACGTGCTGTTTTAGCAGCCGGTTTCGCCTTAGCCTCTTCATGAGATTTTTTCGCATTAGCGGCATTCACACGACCAGGACCACTCTTTGGCATCGCTAAGTTCAAGACCACATCTGTAGGGATATTCGGTGAATAAGTCTTCTTAGCCAAGATAGCCTTGATGGCACGATGGACTAACAAGTCTGGATAGCGACGGATCGGACTTGTGAAATGAGCATACGCAGGATATGCCAAACCGAAGTGACCATAATTATCTGGCTGGTAAACAGCCTGCTGCATCGACCTTAAAACAACCGATTGCAACATACTCGCATCAGGTCTTGGCTTGATCTCTTCAATCAACTTAGCAAAATCTTTGGGTCTTGGCTTTTCAGCACCACCCAAATTTAAGCCGGCAGTTCTTAATACTTGTTTAAGCGTCATCAACTTTTCAGCAGATGGCTCAGCATGAACTCGGAATAAGGACGCATGACCATTCTTATCTAAGAAATCTGCGGCACAGACGTTGGCTGCCAACATGCATTCTTCAATCACACGGTGCGCTTCATTACGCACTCTTGGTTCAATGCGCTCAATCTTACCTAGCGCATTACTGATGATTTGCGTTTCCGTGGTTTCAAAGTCAATCGCCCCACGCTTATCTCTAGCCGCCCTTAAAACTTTATAAAGGCTATATAAACGGTCTAAGTTTTTCTTAAGATGCTTAAACCTTGCTGCCTCAGGACCATTGCTATTACTTAATATTTCCCAAACGGTGTTGTAGGTAAAGCGTTGCGCCGAATGCATCACCGCTGGATAGAACTGATAGGCCTGAACCTCACCATCCATATCAATGACAGCATCACAAACCATACACAAACGATCCACTTCAGGCTTTAAGGAACACAAACCGTTAGAGATTTTTTCTGGCAACATCGGTATAACCCTGCGCGGAAAATATACAGATGTAGCTCTTGATATTGCATCAGAATCTAATGGATGACCTGGCTTAACGTAGTGAGATACATCAGCAATCGCCACAATCAGGCGCCATGCTTTTGATTTGCCCCAAGCAACTGGCTCACAGTAAACCGCATCATCAAAGTCTCTGGCATCCTCACCGTCAATCGTGACCAATGGGATGTCGCGCAAGTCAATGCGTCCTTCTAGATCTTCCTCACGAATCTCATTGGGCAATGCTTCAGCTTCCTTGCTTGCTGCGGGAGAAAATAAATGAGGCACACCATACTTACGTACAGCAATCTCGATTTCCATACCTGGGTCATCAATCTCACCCAAGACCTCAACAACACGACCCACCGCCTGACGATAGCTATCCGGATAGTCAATGATTTCTACCGAAACTACTTGCCCTAATTTGGCATTACCCTGCCCCTTAGGTGGAATCAAGATGTCATGGCCAATACGTTTATCTTCTGGGGCACAAATAAGAACACCGTTCTCATTGAGCAAACGACCAATCACAAACTGATTGGCATGCAAAATTACTTCACTGATTTGTCCTTCAGGTCGACCACGCCGATCCACCCCGGAAACTCTAACAATCACTTTATCGTGATGCATCACGCGAGACATCTCGCGCTCATTCAAGAAAATGTCTTCACCACCGTCATCAGGAATCACAAAACCAAAACCGTCACGATGGCCTTGAACTGTCCCCTGCTTTTCTGGCAATTTACGGGCTTTAGCTTCAGACAGAGCCAAGGTCCCTTTAGTGCTTTTTTTAGTCATACCCCATTGTCTTACAAGAATGTGAAAACTCAAGCAATATATCAAGAATATAATCAAATCAACATTAGAACTAACACCTCTAGCCGACACAATAGCCTTTAAGGCACACGGAGATAAACATGGATTTGGGCATTAAAAATAAGACAGCCTTAGTGTTTGGCGCTGGCAGCGGCCTAGGTCAAGCCATGGCGATAGCTTTAGCCCAAGAAGGAGTCAAAGTTGCTTTGGCTGGTAGAAATATGGCCAAACTAGAAGAGACCGCCAAACTTATCCAGACCGCAGGTGGCATCTCTTTTTGCATTAGCTGGGATCTAGCCAACTTGGGAATGATTGATCAAAACTTCAGTCAAGTTGAAAAAGAACTGGGACCTGTCGATATTTTGGTCAACAACACCGGCGGCCCCCCTCCAACCACAGCAGCAAATCAATCTGCCGCGTTATGGGCGGAGAAGTTTCAAGAAATGGTTCTATCAGTGATTGCTATCACAGACCGAGCAATTGGCGGCATGAAAGAACGTGGGTGGGGTCGAATCATTACCAGCACATCTTCTGGAGCTATTACCCCCATCCCTAATTTAGCTATTTCAAATACCTTGCGTGCCTCCCTGCATGCCTGGTCAAAAACCCTCTCCAGAGAATTGGCTCCTTTTGGAATCACTGCTAACGTGATCGTTCCAGGACGAATCGCCACAGATAGGATTAAGTTTTTGGATACGGCACGCGCAGAACGAGAAAATAAACGTGTTGAAGAGATTGAATTAGATAGCCTCAAAACCATCCCCATGGGACGCATGGGTCGTCCTGAAGAATATGGTCAGGTCGCCGCATTCTTGGCTAGCCAAGCAGCTTCTTACATCACCGGTTCAGTGATCCGGGTAGACGGCGGGAATATCCCGAATATTTAATTACTCACGAATATCTAAGGCAGCTAGCTCTGCCTCAGTAAAGCCAGCAGCTTTACGAGCCTGATAATTGAATGGGCCTCTGAGTTTTGGGGCCTCATACTTTTCGACCAAATCAGCATAAGCCTGGATAGGGTCAAGCTTATCTTTTTGGCACATGTAGTTAAACCAACGATTACCAATTTCCACATGTCCAACTTCATCGTTGAGAATAATCTGCAAGAGCCTCACAGCTTCATGATCATTGGCTTGCGCCAATTTTTCCTGAATCGGTGGCAACGCATCTAGACCTCGTGACTCCATGGTCCGCGGCACCAACGCCATTCTTGCCAAGATTGATTCGGTTGTTTTACTCACCATTTCCCAAAGACTGTTATGCGCTGGGAAGTCACCGTATTTAAAACCCTGAGTCTGAAGATGTTGATTGAGTAACTCAAAGTGATAAGCCTCCTCCGCCGCAACTCGCAACCAATCCTCATAATATTCTTTGGGCATACCCGTAAAACGCCACACAGCATCCAAAGCCAAATTAATCGCATTGAACTCAATATGAGCCAAGGCGTGTATTAATACCGCACGCCCCTCTGCTGTAACCATCGAACGACGCTTAACCAAGCCTGGATTAACCAAGATAGGCGCATCTGGACGACCGGGAATATCCACACCCTCG
>JACCDW010359512.1_pt1 | contig 12917 bp, 13 predicted proteins | sample 7449781 | NCBI WGS metagenome assembly JACCDW01 (sample SAMN15323449, study PRJNA562643) | freshwater metagenome | isolation source: river surface water | place: USA:Blue River Watershed | collected 2017-08-18 | reverse complement strand
TTATCTTTGTTATCTAATTTATACTTCTATTTTATTATATCATATTTCTTTAAATTCAAATATTTTTAATTCATTTTTATTTTCATTTTACTAAAAATATTTCACTAAAATTTAAAATTACTTATTTAGGTAAAAATCATTTTATTTAAAAAAAAATTAATAAAAATATAAAATAAACAAAAATGTGCAAAAAAGAAGGATGTACAACACAAGGATCATTTAATTTTGATGGAATTAAAAAAGGTAATTATTGTAAAAAACACAAGCTCGAAGGAATGGAAAGTGTTATAAAATGTATTCATCCAGATTGCAAAGTTTTTCCATGTTTTAATTTTGAAGGACAAACAAAAAAATTATATTGTGAATCACACCGTCTAGAAGGTATGATTAATATAAAAGATAAAAATAAAAGATGTCAATATAATAATTGTAAAGTACAACCAAGTTATAATTTTGACGGAAAAGATAAAGCAATTTTTTGTGTTGAACACAAATCAGAAGGAATGATAGATATTAAACATAAAAAATGCTTACATGAAGGATGTAATGTTAGACCTTATTTTAATTTTGAAGGGGAAGATAAAGGAATCTATTGTTATGAACACAAACAACTGAATATGATTAATGTAAACTCTCCTATATGTGTTTATGAAAATTGCAAGACACAACCTTGTTTTAATTATAAAGGAGAAAAAAATGGTATCTATTGTGAAAAACACAAAGCAAAAGAAATGGTCAATGTTAAACATGCTAAATGTAATTTTGAAGGATGCGAAACACAACCAATTTTTAATTTACCAGGTGAATCAAAAGGAATATTTTGTAATCAACATAAGCAACAAGGAATGGTTAATGTTGTAGATCAAAAATGTGTTAATGAAGGATGTGAAATGAGAGCATATTATAATATTGAAGGTGAATCACATGCAATGTATTGTTCAAACCATAAAAAAAGTAATATGATTTTTATTAATAGCAAAATTTGTCTTACTCCTTTATGTAATACAATTGTTACTAATAAATTTGAAGGATATTGTCTTAATTGTTTTATTCATATGTTTCCCGATAGACCTGTAACAAGAAATTATAAAACTAAAGAGCGTTCTGTTGTTGATTATATTAAAACAAATTTTCCAACAGTTACTTGCATAACTGATAAAAAAGTTCAAGATGGTTGTTCTAGACGTCGTCCTGATGTATTAATTGATTTAGGTTATCAAGTTATTATTGTCGAAGTTGATGAAAATCAACATATTGATTATGGTACTAGTTGTGAAAATAAAAGAATTATGGAAATTTCTCAAGATTTACAACATAGACCCGTTATTTTTATTCGATTCAATCCTGACGATTATACAAAAGATAATAAAAATATTTTATCTTGTTGGGAAATTAATAAAAACGGTATTTGTGTAGTTAAAAAAATAGAAGAATGGAATAAACGTTTACAAGCTTTATCTACTCAAATTGAATATTGGTTAAAACCCGAAAATCAAACAAATAAAATAGTCGAAGTTATACCATTATTCTATGATGAATAATCTTACTCCATTTTTTTACTTAAAATAAATTTATTAATATAATATATTAATAAAACTCAACAAAAATGATTATCACCAAAACAAAAAATATTATCAGTTTTTCTTTTCCTATTTTATTTAGTACTCCATTTATTCATATTTTTTATATAAACACAAAATTTACTAAAACAAAAAATGATCCTCTCAGCTTTGATGAAAGATTTCATCATTTAATGATTCATCCATAAAATATAATTTATTTAATTTAACTAAACTTAAAAAAATAAAACTAAATATTAAATAATAAAAAAAAATGTATAATTCAATTATTCTATCTTCCTCTTTATTTGGTTCTGTTTATCTTTTTTCTAAATCATTAGAACTAATAAATAAATCATTATTAGAAAAGAAAAAAATACCATATCAATTAATATTTATAAATGGTTTTACATTTATAATTTCAGGTTCAATATTTTTTTTGAACTTAAAAAAAAATAACTAAATAATTTTAATAAAAAAATGTTTTGGAAATTTAGTTTAGCTTCTATTTATACATATGGTTTTTTAAGACCATTCTTTTACAATGATAAATTATATAAAGATGATAAACCTTTATTATTAGGTTATAAATTCTGCAATCATATGTTTAGTACATTTTTTGCTTTTCCTTTAGCTCCTGTTTATTTGATTGATGATTTAAATGCATATGATGCATACAAAAAAAATATTAAATATACAGAAAGAATATCACCATTTTTAGGAAAATATGTTGTAGATAAAAAAGAATAAATAAATAAACAATTATTTTTAAATAATAATAATTAAATAAAAATTTAATTATAAAATGAATTTAAAAAAAGAAAAAAATATATATTTAAATAATTAATATATTCAAAAATGATTATAAATCAAGAATTAAAGAAGATTCCTATTTATGCTATCAATTTAAAAGAAAGAAAAGAGAAGAGAAAATTTATTAAACACCAATTTGAAAAACGTAGTATTCCTTTTCAATTCTTTTTAGCTGATAAACACCAAACTTCTCCTAAACGAGGTTGTTTAGAATCACATTTAACTGTTATTAAAAATGTTATAGCACAAAATAAACACGACATGGTTATGATTTTTGAGGATGATGCTAAATTTATTAATGCTATTTCTACATTAAAAAAAGTTCCCGAGGATTGGGATATGTTATATTTTGGAGGTACAGTTTTTAGAATTTTAGAAAAGAAACAACCTGGATGGACTCAAGTTCAAACATGGACAACTCATGCTTATATGATTAATTTAAAAAACAAAGATTTAGTAAATGATATTTTACAAATGGAAAATTATGAAGGTGAAATTGATAGATTTTATATTGAAAAAATTCATTCTAAATATAATTGTTATATGGCTGACCCCATGATTTGTATTCAAAAAGAAGGTTATTCCGATATTGAAGGTAAAATGGTTGATTATTCTTTTATGACTCAAACTCTTAAAGGTTTACGAGTTCCTGAATCAGGCACCGATGAAAATGGAAATTATGTATTAAAACTTCCTGATATTGCTGCTCATAATCTTCCCAAAGTAAGTATTATCACACCAACTTATAACCGTCGTACATTATTTGCTATGGCGATGTATAATGTATTTGGATTTGTTTATCCTAAAGAAAAGATTGAATGGATTGTTGTTGAGGATGTAACTACTGGAATGAGTGAACATCAAACTGTTGGACCTCTTCTTCCCAAAGATCCTCGTATTAAATATATCAAGTTAGAACCTGGTGATGAACCTTATACTATTGCAATGAAACGCAATATTGGTGTTGCAAATGCAACATCACAAATTATTGTTCATGTTGATGATGATGATATTTATGATGAATATTCATTATTATCAAGAGTTAAATTATTATTAAAATATCAAGCAATGGGAATTGAATGCATAGGAAGTACAATGATTGGTACATATGATATTGTTCGTAATCGTTCTTCAATGGCTACTGATGGACCTATTTCATTATCAGAAGCTTCGATGGCTTATACAAAACGATTTTGGGAAGAAAGAAAATTCGATGATGCATGTGAACGCGGTGAACACAAAGCATTTACAGAAGGAAGATTACATCAAATTATGGATGTTCCCTATTGTGCAACAGTTATTGCTTTAATTCACAAAATGAATTTTACTCATCAAGTGCGTGAAGAGATTGCTGAAAATCAAACAAATCAGAAAAATGAGAGTGGTGTATTAAGATATAGTGAAAAGGCAGGAGATAAAGCTGGTCAAGTAGCTAACTTTTTAGATACATTTTCGGAAGAAAGACAAATATTTATGTTAGATTTAAGAGATGAGTTAATGAAGGAATACAAAATAAAAGAAGAGATTGAAAAAATCAAAAAACAGATGATTGAAGAGACAAAAACTTCAGAAGAAGAAGTTCCTGAATTAGTAAATTTGAATTGACGTCTCTCTGACCCATCTTTACGCGCAAAGCGCCAGTAAAGATGTTAATTTAAAAAATTAATTATTTTTAGTTTTATTTTTATAATATTATTTATAAAAATTTATAATTAAAAAACAAAACTGATAAATTATTTAAATGTAAACCCCCATATAAATATAATCAAATACATTTTGAAGATTTATTGAACAATCATCCTCTTTAAAATACATTAATTTTCCCCATAACATTTGATTATAATATTCTTTCTTTTCCATCTGAACATGATAATTATAATAAACAGGATAACAATAAATTAAATTATTATCCATTGCATTCATATCATCAATATTTATCATAAATAAACGATTTTTTAAATCTTCATTACTTTTTGAAAACGGTACATCAAATACCATAAATCTATTTTCATCAATCCAATTTTCAAATGTATTTTTTAAAATATCACTAAATTTTAAATCATATACTCTATTCTCATTTGCTAAATTATTATTTTTATAAATAAAATCCACATTTTCATTATACCATTCATTATAATTATATTCATTTGGCTCACTACTGTAAATTTCAACGAAATAATCCCTAAAATTTGACATTAATAATTCTTGAATTACCATATTATCGTAGGATACCATCCTCTTAGTAAAACATCTCACTAAAACATCCAATAATGATTTATCATTTTCATTAACACTTTCTTCAGGGATTTCAATTTTATTTTCTTTATTTAATCCTAATAAAATACCATAATTTTCACTATAAAAAATTAATGATACATTTTTAATATTTGATTCTTTATATTCATAATGTCTTTTATTATTCATTTTTCTTTTTTTTCTATTTTTACTTTTCTTATTTCATTATCATTTATATCATTCTTTTTTAAGTTCTTTTTTTTATTTATAATTTTGTTAATTTATTTTATTAAAATAATTTACGAATATTCCGCATCATCAGCATCATCTTCATAATCACCACCTTGATGATAATAATCCTCATAAAGGTCTTCAAGATAATCCTCAATGACTTCTTCCTCATCAACATCATCTTCAACATCATTTTTCTGTTTCCAATCATTGAAGCGACGCATCTTTTCACCATTAATATCGTCCATGTGGCGCAAATAAATTAGAAGTTCATCAAGTTTCCGTCCCTTACCAATAAGGTCAGTGGAATCTCGTTCCTCTTCAACTGCTTCCATGACATCCATAAATTCATCATATTCTCCAATTGTCAAAGGACGCTCGGCTTCATCAAATGCAGTATTATAGACAAGATTGTCCAGTCTGCGACGAACCTTCTTAGGCAAAAACTTCTTATACTTTCCTTCAGTGTATTCAGAAATATCCATTTTTGCAACAATCTTTGCAATATCAGTCTCTTCAGTACTCTGATCACTTTCATAACCATTATCCTTTAATTCCTTGTGAAAAGGTTTTGTGACCTTCTCTTCATCAGCATTTGAGATAATTGCAGCCTCAATATTTGATGCCATCTTTGTTAATTCCCTAAAGAACTTTTCAATAAATATATTTAATTTTATTTTTTTAAACATTTTTTTTCAAATTTTTTATTTATAATTATTTTACGTCTCCCCTTTAACGGAAGAACGCACTCGCCTTGCGGAACTCAGCGACCACAGTGAAGCAGCCACCCAGCCCCAAAAAGGGGTACATCCCACGCAGGTTGCGCTGACCGTCAAAGACCGAGATCATCATGTCAAAGACAGTGCCAGGGTATTCCCTGCAAACCGTCCTACGACGCTCCAACTTGATGGCGTAGGTCGGCATGATCAGGAGAACAACGTCTCCGTAGCAGTGGACCTGGGGATGAAACCCCGCCTCCTTGACGAAGTCGATGTACACCTTCCAGAAATTCTCCTCCTCCTGGAGGAGGAGAATGCTGCTCCCGCGATGGGACTCGTCCTGTTGAACTGCCATGCTCATTTTATTTTATGATCAAACTCAGATCATTCCACTAAATTATATAGTTTTTAAAAAAATTAATTTTTTATCTGTCATTTTTTTTCAAAATTGATAACGTAAATTTGATAAATATTAAATTTATTTTGTTATTTTATATGACTTAATCTTATCTAATAATTTTTTCGCTTCTTCATTTTCCTGAAAATGTTTTCTTACTGGTTCTATTATTTGATTTATTGCTTTAGCTAGTGCTGGTTTTACAACGCTTGGATGTAATACTTTATTTTTATAATCCTCTTCAAATTTCATATAATCATCATATTTGTACTCATCACTTATTTCAAATTTACCATAATATCCAAAGACGATATGCTTAATATAATCAATTACTGGATTTTTATCAAAATCTTCATCTCCTTCTGGACAATAAGCACTCTTTATTTTTCTATTCACATCTTGTTCCGTATCTTCCATAAATATTGCCGAATCTGGATCACTTTTTGACATCTTTTCCATACCTTTCTTTAATCCCATAATCATATGATGTGATAAAATAATAGGTTTATGTCTAATTTTAGGTTTTGCTTGTTCACAATATTCTCGAGCTAACATATTCACTTTTCTTTGATCCATTCCTAATTGACAAATATGAGCTTTTAAAAAAAATATATCTGCTGCTTGCATACAAGGATAAAAGATTTGTGCAGCTGGTATATCATCACCTTCCTCTTTTCTTCCCATAATTGTACAACATCTTTTAATTCGTGTAATATTATTTAAACGAGCAATATCCATTACTCTTGTCCAATATTCATTAGGTCTTTTATTAATTTCCTCAGAAGCCCATAAAAATTCAACATTTTCCATATCTAATCCCACTACTGACCAAATTTGAATCATATATTTTCCCAAATTTTGTATTTTATCCAAATCACCTCCCATTTTATTATTTAATTGAGCAAACCAATCTGCAATCCATAATTTAAATTTACATCCGCATTTTGTTAATTTATTAATATTTATAACTCTTAAAATACCTTGTCCAATATGCATTCTTCCAGAAGGTTCAAATCCATCATAACATATCGGATGTTCTATTTTCTCAAATAATTCTTTCAATTCACTTTCTTGAATGCATTCTTCTCCAACAGTTAATGCATAATTATACTTCTCTTCCGAAGTTAATATCTTATTTTCTTCTACGAATTCCATTTTTTAAATATTTTATTTATTATTTTATCTTTTTTTAAGCCAAATAATTTAAATAATTATTTAATTAAATTATTAAATATTTTATAAATTCAATTTAAAGAAAACAAATCTTTTAATAAATAAAAAGAAAATAAAAGATGAAGTTAAAAGATTGTGTTCTGAAATTTTATCCAGATTTTAAACCCATTCAAAAAATACATAGAAAAGATAATATTAAACCTTACAATCACGATGATTTAACAATTTTCTTTTCAGTACCAACTCTTGAATTAGTTATTGTTCCAAAAAATCAAATAAATGAAAACAATGAAATAATTTTACCTTCTAATGCTGATTTATTAGTTAAATATAATTATCATATTATTCAAGATATAGATATTAATATAGAATCATTTTTACAAAGTGAATTTATTGAAAAAAATAATATTGAAGAATCTTTATCTAAATTTTTTTATAAGTTTTTTTCATAATTTATTCTTCTATTAATAATGGTACTGTTTTAACATATTCACAAATTTCATTATTCCAATTTACTACTATTGGAAGGACCAATACACCTTCTTTCTCGGCATCATACAATGCTTTTTTATATATAGGATCCAAATTTGATGGTTTGAATGCTACTACATCTCTTCTTTGTATTAAAAACACAATAGCACATTGGTACATTCCTGTTTTTTGTAATTCTTTTAGATGATTAGCATGTTTAACAGCTCTTTCACTAACAGGTTCAGATTGATTTTTTCGATAACCATCTGGGAAAATAGCAATTTTTTCATCAAATTGATAATTTGATAAATCTAATTTTTTTCTTTCTTTAGCAGTCACATCTACATAATCTGCTAAAGGTACACTTTTTACTTCAAGAATACATGGCATATCATTATGTAAAAAAGTAAAATCAAATCTTGATTCGTCCATAGTGACTTCGGGTTGAATATTTGATACATTTGTAAAAGGATTAATCATATTTCTTTCTAATAAAACTCGTGTTATTGGATTACCTAACATAGGATTTATTCCAATAATATAAGTTAATTGATTTTGAGGATTTACCAAAAATACATGATGAATCACATATTTTGATTTATTTTTTGGATTTGATGATTTTGTCACTAAAATATCTGTATCTTTTACAAGTAAACCACAACAACCTAAAGCAGGTGAATGAGCCATAACATTTTCATCAATAATTTCATTATTATCACCTAATACTTGAATATCAGCTAAATAAGGTGATTTACATATTTTTGAAGGTCTTTCTAAGACTTTTGCTTTATACACTCTGTCGAATTGATATAATACGTTCATATATTTTATCTTTATTTCATCTATTTTTTATCTTTTTTAAACTTTTCTTTTTTATAATCATTTTTTTAAGTTCAAAATAGTACTTAAAAAAAATGAATAATTAATAATTTTAAAATAACAGATTTAAAAAAATATAAATAATTAAATAAATTCAAATACGTAAAATGGAAAATCAAACAATTACAATTACATTTGGCGATCAAGCCGAAAATCATAAAGGTATGCAGGTTATAGGAACTGCTGCTGAAAAAGGATTTACACTTGCAGAACTTCAAAATGCTCAAAATTATTTTAATTCAATTGGATGTCAATCTGAAATAATTCATTTAAATCAATTTTTGCCTCAAGGTATTACTTGTCAAGAAAATGCTTATATTTTAGTAGCCAGAGGTGGAGTTAATGCTATTTTAAAAGAACATAATTTAACTGCAACTCATTTATTTAATGAACAAGCTGCTCTTGATTTTGATAAAAAAGCATTTATGTATGGAAGAGTAGTTAATAAACATGCTCGATGGAATCTTTGTTATGCTGATTTTGATCAAGAACCAAATTATGAAGAAGGTAGAGGAAGAGTTGTTAATTTTAGTAGCATTCCAGTGACAAATTTAATTCGTCAATCTTTAAAACATTTAATTCCTAGTGCTGAAAATTTACAGGGAGAAGCCAATTATTATTACGCAATAAACTCTTGCGGAATTAGTGCACATGGTGACGGTGAGCGTCTTAAGGTTATTGGGGTTAGAATTGGAGCTTCTTTACCTCTTTATTTTCACTGGTTCCAAAATTCTGAATCTATTGGAACAAAAATAGGAATTCCTCTCCATCATGGTGATATTTATATTATGTCAGAAAAAACAACTGGTAATGATTGGAAATTAAAAAAGAAACCTACATTAAGACATGCAACAGGTGCAGCTAAATATACAACATTTAATTAAAAATATATATTATTAATTAATAACGTAAATTTGGTAAAAAAAATGAATAAATTATAAATATAAATTAAATTAAATAAGAGCTTAAAGAAAATAATTGATTATTAATCAAAATGATGATACGTAAAGAATTTTCTACAAGTACGATTGATAAAAAAGTTCAATTAAAAAATAATGTATTTTTAAATACAACAGTTTTAAATGGAAAACTAAAAATTTATGCAAAATTAACAAATCCTAAAAATGAAAATATTTTATACTCAATTATTGAACCTGAAGACAGTGTTTTAATTGAAAATATTGGAATGAATAGTGTTTATCGAAATAAATTATACACAGCATTTAATGATCTTGTGTTGGTTGAAGAATTAAATAAAAATACTATTCCTTTACTTAAAAAGATAATTGTTAATATTCGTAGTCAATCTAAAAAGAAATATTCAGATGCAAGTTTATTGCATATTATTCAGGAATCACCTTATTTTAATGAAATTTTGGTTAATTTAAATCAGGATTTAATTTTAAAAATTAAAGATGAAAATGATGTTGTAGATCTTGTTTATATTCATTTGGATCATCTTTTAGATGAAAAAGAAGAAGAATTTGAATATGGTTTATTTGAAAAAGGTAAAACTGAGATTATTTTTACTGGTGAAAATGTTAAAACCGAAAAATTATTCAAAATTAGTGATTTATCATTTGAGAAGATTGGTGTTGGTGGTCTTGATTTTCAATTTGAAGAAATTTTCCGTCGCGCTTTCCTTTCTCACATGATTCCAAAGAAACTACATGATAAATTAGGTGTTCAACACACTAAAGGCATTCTATTATATGGTCCTGCAGGATGTGGTAAAACCAGATTAGCAAGAAGTATTTCACAGATTTTAAATATTAAATCAGTAAAGATTGTTAATGGTCCTGAAGTTTTAAGTAAATATGTTGGAGAATCAGAAGAAAATGTTCGAAAACTGTTTGCGGAAGCTGAAGCTAATCCTGATGAATTACATATGATTATTTTTGATGAATTTGATGCTATTTGTAAACAAAGAGGATTATCAAATTCTAATTCGGGTGTAAATGATTCTTTAGTCAATCAATTACTTAGTAAAATTGATGGTGTAAACGCACTCAATAATATTATTATGGTTGGTATGACAAATAGAAAAGATTTAATTGATGAAGCTATTATTCGTCCAGGACGTTTTGAGGTACATATTGAGATTGGTTTACCTGATTTTGAAGGTCGAAAACAGATTTTAATTTTACATACTAAAAAATTAAGAGACAATAATATTTTAGATAATACTGTTAATTTTGATGAATTGGCTGAAAAAACTGAAAATATGACTGGTGCTGAATTAGAATCACTTGTTAAAAACACTGTTTCTCTTTGCATTAAAGAATTTGTTAATATGAATGATATTGAAAATTCATTAAAACAAGATATGAATGTTAAAATTGGTCAAGATAAGTTTTTGACAGAACTTTCAAAGATGAAACCAATGTATGGATTAAATCAAGATGTGATTGGAAAAATTCTTCAAGACAATGAATATGAAGAAAGAAATCCTCAAATTACGAAATCAATGATTGATTATATTATGAACTATAAACAAAATGGAAAAGTATTGAATAATATTTTGATTCATGGTTCATCTCAATGCGGTAAAACATACACTGCTTGTTATTTAGCATCTTTAGCAAAATTTAAATTCACTAGATATGTTTGTGCAAATGATTTATTAATTTATACTGAACATGAGAAAATTAATTATTTAATTAAAATTTTCCGAGATGCTATGAATACAGATGAAAGCTTTATTATTATTGATGATGTTGATATTTTAATTGAATATACTCCTCCTCATCATTTTTCCAATAAAATGGTACAAACATTAAAAACATTTATGGGAACAAAGATATTTGAAAAGAAGATGATGGTGGTTTATTTAACGAATCAATATGAAGATATTCTTTCTAAGAGATTATTTGATAGAATCCATGAAACTTATTGTTTAGATATCGATAATAATGCATTTGGTGAAAATCCATTTTAAATTAAGAATATATTAAAATTTTATAATTTTTTTTTGATATTAATATAAAAAATAAATTAATATTTACTTTTTATTTTTTAGAAAAAATTCATTTGTTTGTTGAATATTTAAAGTCATATTTTCAATAATTTTTCGTTGAAATAATAAATAATTTGAAAAATAATCAAATTCTTCTTCTTTAAAAGAATAATGACTTTTATTTAAATTTTTTAAAATAATAAGAATTTCATTTTGTTTAGATATATCTAGGTAATTTGTTTGAAATCCATAAGTCAAATTATTATATTTTGAATAATTTGTAAAATAATCTTCAGGATATGTCAAAACAGGTTCTAATGTCTTTTTGTTCATTCTATCTTTTTTTAATAATATTATTATAAAAATATTAAAATTTACTAAGTTTTTATTCATTTTTTTTATGATTTACGTTTATAATTTTAATAAATCAAAAAATTTAAATATTTCGTATAAGTAGAAATATAATAAAAAAGATGAATGCCGCTGCAGCCACAGCACCTGTTTTAACTCAACGAAGATCTCAAAAAAGAGGAAAATCTAGAAACGAATCAAATGCAGAAAATCATTATAGTAGTGGAAGTAACAATGAATCTAATAATGAAAGAAACCATCATTCTGCCAAAAAAAGTCGTTCAAGTATGGTAAATGATCCCAGAATTGAAGTTTATCAATATCAAATAGGAGGACATTATCCTCAAAGTGTTTCTGGTTTTTCAGATTTTGAAAGAAGAAGACCAGATTCACCTATAACAAATAAACTTGGTATATATGCAACTAGTCAACAACCTTTAATGTATGATTTATCATTATATCAAAGTTTAGATCCTCTTAAAAGTAAATTAATACCAACAAAATATCAAAATACAAATACTTTTACAATTCCTTTTTTTTATAAAAAATATAAAGAATGGTTAACAAGAAATCTTGATTTAACAAAATTTTTTGGATTATATTATACACCTAAACATCAAGAATTTCATGATTTAGTTTTACAAGCATGTCGAATCCAACTAAATTTTTTAAATCACAGAAATTTTATTTTACCAAATAATCTTTCAACAATATATTCTCAATATTTTGATGATCAAATAAACATAACATACAATAATGTGCTTTTAAATGAATTACATGATTCTGGAATAATTTTAAAAGTTAATATAACAAATAATAATGAAAAAATAATAACATTTGGAGATTTTCATGGAAGTTATCATACTTTTATTCGATTAATGTTTCGTTTACACATTTTTGGAGTTATTGATTTTAATACTTTTACTATTAATGATGGATATAGACTTTTATTTTTAGGAGATATTTTAGATAGAGGTTTATATTGTTATGAAATAATGTATTGTTTATTTAGATTTATTGTTCAAAATAATAATGATAACATACAAAAAATTATATTAAATAGAGGAAATCATGAAAACCAAGATCAATATACTTTACCTGGTTATTTTATTCATGAATTAAATGCTAAATTT